>VAOW01016308.1_pt1 | contig 54802 bp, 51 predicted proteins | sample 3393921 | NCBI WGS metagenome assembly VAOW01 (sample SAMN08290428, study PRJNA428436) | hydrothermal vent metagenome | isolation source: Deep-sea hydrothermal vent chimney | place: Indian Ocean: Southwest Indian Ridge | depth 2742 m m | reverse complement strand
TGGCGTATCCTTTTGGTTGCTTGATGGTGTCGTAACTACCAGTCAACCAGATACGCCGCCTTTTTTCAAATCAGTCAAACACCAGATTCAGTTATAACTCTGGCACCATTCGAGAGATCATGGAATGGTTGGAATGAGCGTCGTAATGTGCCCCTCGGAAGCGTTGCCACAGGTGTTTATCTATCGCGATCCGGTCGATTTCAGAAAGGCACATCGGGGATTAGCCGCCATTGTTGAAACAGAGTTAGGCCACAATCTGTTTGACGGCCACCTCTATGCTTTTTATAGATCCTCGCAGATTGGCGCAAACCTGCCTGCCCCTTTATTTTCGTAACTCGTTGAGTTAATTGGTGCTCCCACGGGGACTCGAACCCCGGTTTTCGCCGTGAGAGGGCGACGTCCTAGACCACTAGACGATGGGAGCAGTGCCGGAAAATCTTCGGTGGTGTCCGCAGGGGTGCTATTATACGCACACATATAGCCGGCTCAAGAAAAATGTGATCCGAACCTGCGAGAGGCACACACGATTACTACCGACCCTGTGATTATTCCCCGTCCCGAGCATTCCATCTCGCGTGCGAATATCAGTCCCAACGCTCTCAAGGTGCTTTACCGTCTCAATGAGGCGGGCCATGAGGCCTATCTGGTCGGCGGCAGTGTGCGCGACCTGTTGTTGGGTCGTGAACCCAAGGATTTTGATGTCGCCACCAGCGCCCATCCCGACACGGTGCGGGCGTTGTTTCGCAACTGTCGCCTGATTGGTCGCCGGTTCCGGCTCGCCCATGTGCGTTATGGGCGCGAGATCGTGGAGGTCGCGACCTTTCGTGCCCAGCATGATGATGAGGACGGTGAGGGGGGGCGTGTTGCCGAGGATGGCATGTTGGTGCGCGACAATGTTTATGGCACGCTGGAAGACGATGCCTGGCGCCGTGATTTCACGATTAATGCGCTCTACTATGATGTGCGCGATTTTTCTGTGGTGGACTACACGTGCGGTTTGCAGGATTTGCGCGACGGTGTGCTGCGTCTCATCGGTGAACCGGAACAGCGTTTTCGTGAAGACCCGGTACGTATGCTGCGGGCCGTGCGGTTTGGCGCCAAACTGGGTTTTCGCCTCGAGGACACAATGATGCAGGCGATGCACGAACTCGGTGTATTGCTTGAGGCCGTGCCGCCGGCGCGGTTGTTCGACGAGGTCCTCAAGCTGTTTCAGGGGGGAGTTGCGTTGATCACCTTCGAGTTGATGCGCCACTACGGATTGTTTGGCCACCTGTTTCCGGAGACCGAGCGGGCACTGACCACGGTGAACGAGGGGCCGGAGCACAACCTCCTGCCTCGTGCCCTGGGTAATACCGATGCTCGGATCGCGGTGGGAAAACCGGTCACACCGGCCTTTCTGTTTGCGGCTCTGATGTGGCCGCCAGTCCGTCACCGGGTCCGTCAGCTGGAGGCCGACGGGGCGTCGGACCTGGAGGCCTTGCAGGAGGCGGGACAGGTGATGGTGGAGCGCCAGGCGCGGTGCGTGGCCTTTCCCCGACGCTTCAGTGCCCAGTCGCGCGAGATCTGGGCCATGCAGGCGCGCCTGCCCCGCCGGGGTGGCAAGCGTCCCGCACGCCTGTTCGAACATCCCCGTTTTCGCGCCGCCTATGATTTTCTGTTGTTGCGCCACGAGGCGGGCGAAGAGGGGCTGGACGAATTGTGTGACTGGTGGACAAAATTCCAGGAATCCGATCACGCGGATCAACCGACGCTGCGCCCTGCCTCGGACACTGCCCACTCCAGGCGTCGGCGTCCTCGTAAGCGTCGCCGGACCGGATCGAGCACGCCGCCGCCTGTCGATCCTGCATGAGCCACGGTCCGTGGCGTGGCGACAGGGTGGTGGTCTATATCGGCTTGGGGAGTAACCTGAGCGACCCCCCGGCACAGCTGTATCGGGCCCGTCGGGCGCTGGCTGCGCTAGCGGATTCCCGGTTGCTGGCCTGCTCCCGCCTGTACCGGAGTCGCCCCCTGGGGCCTGTTGTACAACCCGATTTTACCAACGCCGTGGTGGCCCTGGAGACGACCATGGTGCCGCTGGACCTGCTCGATGCACTACAGGCCATCGAACAGGACCAGGGCAGGGTGCGGGTCGCGCAGCGCTGGGGACCTCGTACCCTGGACCTGGACATAGTGCTCTACGCGGGACAGGTGATTGACCTGCCGCGCCTGCAGGTGCCCCACCCGGGACTGCCTGAGCGCAATTTTGTCCTGTATCCTTTGCATGACATCGCCCCTGAACTGGTCATTCCGGGGCAGGGACCTTTGGCTGTGCTGTTGCAGCATTGCCCGCGCACGGGGCTGGAACAACAACAGGGTGCCGATCACTGCATCCCAGGCCTTGAATCCCGGGTAGGTGGCGGGTGCGCTGTGTGGAAACCGTAACGAATGAGCAACCGCCAAGCAGTGCCTGATTTCATTGTGGTCGAAGGTCCGATTGGCGTGGGCAAGACCACGCTGGCCCGACGTCTTGCCGAGCGTTTCGGCACCGAAGCGTTGCTCGAAACAGCGGAAGAAAATCCGTTTTTGGCGCGTTTCTATCAGTCACCACGTACGGCCGCCCTGCAGACCCAGCTGTTCTTCCTGTTTCAACGGGCGCAACAGGTGCAGGCTCTGCGCCAGGCGGATCTGTTCCGGCCGATGCGGGTGGCGGATTTTCTCATGGAAAAGGATCGCCTGTTCGCGCGTCTGACGCTGGATGACGATGAATACCGCCTCTATGAGCAGGTCTATGTGCACCTGACCATCGATGCCCCGCGCCCCGATCTGGTGATCTATCTGCAGGCACCGATCGAGGTCCTGCAGGCGCGCATCGCACGCCGTGCACGCGCAGGGGAATACCACATCGATGCGGCCTACCTGGCGCGGGTGGGCGAGGCCTATCTGCAGTTTTTTCATCACTATGTCGATGCACCACTGCTGATCGTCAATGCAGCAGAGCTGGATTTTGCCCACAATGACGCCGATTATGAGCAACTCCTGACCCAGATCTGCCGGATACGCAGAGGCCGTCATTATTTCAATCCGTTACCGGTAAGCCTATGAGTGCACAGAGCGAAATCACCCGGATCACCCTGTCTACCCTGCGCAAACACAAGCGTGCGGATGAGAAATTCACCTGTTTGACGGCGTATGACGCGAGTTTTGCCGCTCTGCTCGATGAGGCCGGGGTGGACGTGCTGTTGGTGGGGGACTCACTGGGCATGGTAGTGCAGGGCCACGAGACCACGGTGTCGGTGACGCTCGAGGACATGGTCTACCACACCCGGCTGGTCAGCACAGGGGCACGCCGGGCGCTGATCATGGCTGATCTGCCGTTCATGAGTTACGCCAGTCCGCAACAGGCGCTGGACAGCGCGGCGCGGCTGATGCGCGAGGGGGGGGCCCATATGGTCAAGCTCGAGGCCACCGGCCCGACGCTGGACGTGGTCGCGGCGTTGGCGAGCCACAGCATTCCTGTGTGTGCCCATCTGGGCCTGTCGCCGCAGGCCGTGCACAAACTAGGTGGCTACCGGGTCCAGGGACGCGGCGAGGCCGCGGCCGCAGCCATGTTGAGCGATGCGCAGGCCATGGTGGCGGCGGGGGCGGATATCCTGCTGCTCGAGTGCGTGCCAGCGGCGCTCGGTGCGACCATCACCCAGCATGTCGACATCCCGGTCATCGGCATTGGCGCCGGGCCGGCCTGCGACGCCCAGATCCTGGTGCTCTATGACCTGTTGGGCGTGACCCGGGGCCACCGGCCGCGGTTTTCCAAGGATTTCATGGCCGAAGCTGGCACGGGTATCGATAGGGCAGTACGGTGCTATATCGACGCGGTCAAGGCGGGGCGATTCCCGGGCCCGGAACACGGCTTCGAGTAAACACCCGAAGCCGGCCCGGCGTCAGGTATAATGCCGCCTTTGACATGGGCGGGCGAATTTTCGGGTGCAAACGGTCACGGCAATTACTGAACTGCGGCGCCAGCGCGCGCGCTGGCGTACTGATGCGGTGCGGGTGGGTTTTGTACCGACCATGGGTAATCTGCACGCCGGTCACCTGCGCCTGGTGGAAATGGCGCGGGCGTGGGCCGATCGCGTGGTGGTCAGTGTGTTCGTCAATCCGCTGCAATTCGGTGCCGGTGAGGATTTTGCGACCTACCCGCGTACGCTGGAGCGGGACAGTGCCCGATTGCAGGCCCGGGGTGTCGATCTGCTGTTCAACCCGCAGGCGCAGGCACTGTACCCGCACGGTTGTGCGGCGGCGACCCGGGTTGATGTACCGGAGCTGTCCGCGCTCCTGTGCGGGGCCTCGCGGCCGGGTTTTTTCGTCGGTGTGGCCACTGTCGTGTGCACATTGTTCAACCTGGTACAGCCCGACCGGGCGTTTTTCGGAGAAAAGGACTTTCAGCAGTTGCTGGTGATCCGGCGTATGGTCCAGGATCTGGCCCTGCCGGTCGAGGTGTGTGCCGTGCCGACGGTGCGTGAAGACGATGGCTTGGCCATGAGTTCACGCAATGCCTATCTCAGTGAGGCGCAGCGTCGCCAGGCGCCCGCCCTGTACCAGGTGCTGTGTGCTGCCCGTGCGCGCATTCTGGCCGGTGAGCGTGATATTGCCGCGATTGAAACGGCGGCCCGCACGGCGTTGATAGCGGCGGGCCTGCGTCCGGATTATTTCTGCCTGCGGCGTATCGAGGACCTGTGCGTGCCGGAACTGCCGGATGATGAGAACCCGCAGGGCTGGGTACTATTGGCTGCCGCGTGGCTGGGCCGTGCGCGTTTGATCGACAATCTGCGCATCGGCTGACACGCAAGGGGGCGCTGGTTTGAGCCCCGGGCGGGGAATCCTCATACTGGCCATAGTCGGTTTCGTTGTTGAGAATGAGAGCAGGATGGTGACACCATGCAGACCTTTATGCTGAAAGCCAAATTACACCGTGCGTGCGTGACCCATGCCGAGCTGGACTACGAGGGTTCGTGTGCCATCGATGCACACCTGCTCGATACGGCTGGTATCCGGGAATACGAGCAAATCCATATTTATAATGTCGATAATGGGGAACGTTTCACCACCTATGCCATCCGCGCGCAGGCGCATTCGGGCATCATTTCGGTCAACGGTGCGGCGGCGCACAAGGCGGCACAGGGTGATCGGGTGATCATCTGCGCCTATGCGGGCTTAAGCGCACAGGAGCAGGCCGCACACCGGCCCAGGCTGGTCTATGTGGATGCGGACAATCGTATCAGTCATACCGGCACGGCGATTCCCGAGCAGGTCGCCTAGGCGCTTGTCGGGTGGAGGCAGGGCATTGTCGCATCGCTTTTCGCTCTGCCCTCACCGGGCCTGATTCAGGCATCGCGGGGTGGCCCCGACATCGCCGGTGGTGTTGCACCTATCCGGTGTTGCGCATGCCAGCGGCAATGGCATTGATGCTGCGCAGCAGTGGGTCCAGACAGCTGTTGCGCTCATCGTCGCTGAGCCGTGGGTCCCGGTAGCGCTTGAGCAGGGTGAGCTGGATGTGATTGAGGGAGTCCAGGTAGGGATCACGGCGGGTCAGTGAGAGTGCCAGGGCGGGGTTTTCCGCTAACAGGCTTGTGTTACCAGTCACGGCAAGGATCTCCTGCACGGTGCGTTCGTATTCGCCGTGTATCAGGGCGTTGACTTGCCGGGCAACGTCCTGGTCCTGCACCAGTTGGGTATACTCGTCGGCAATGTGCATATCCGCCTTGGACAAGGACATCTGGGTATTGCTCAGCAGGGCACGGAAGAAGGGCCATTCGCGGTACATGGTTTGCAGCGTGCCTAGGCGTTGCGGATCTCCGGCATGCCACATGGTCAGCGCGGTGCCGATGCCATACCATGCGGGAAGCGTGTTGCGGGATTGCGCCCAACCAAAGACCCAGGCGATGGCGCGTACCGAGGATTTGGAGCGATCGCCTTTATTCCGGTGAGAGGGCCGTGAACCGATGTTGAGCAGACCGATCTCGCTCACCGGCGTCCCCTCATAGAAATAATCAAGGAAACCGGGCGTGTGATCGGTCAGGGTGCGATAGCATTCCTCGCCGCTGCGTGCCAATGTGTGCATGGTCGCGGTGTGATCGACGTGGTCGTGTGGCAGGATCTGAATCAGACCGCCGCTGGCCTTGAGCAAGCCGGTGATGCCCATGGACAGCTCGTAGATTGCGGTCTCGATATTGCTGTACTTGTAGGACAGCACCTCCCCCTGTTCGGTAAACTTGATCTGACCGTGTACCGTGCCGCGTGGCTGGGCCAGGATGGCTTCGTGGGTCGGCCCGCCACCGCGGCCCACGGTACCACCACGGCCATGGAACAGCCGGCACTCGATGCCGCGCTCATCGGTCAGTGCGGTGATCTGTTTTTGTGCCTCATACAGATTCCAGGTCGAGGCCAGGATGCCGCCGTCCTTGCAGGAATCGGAGTAACCCAGCATCACTTCCTGCAGCTTACCTGAGGCATTGAGTAGCTCTGCGTAGTTGGGATTGTCCAGCAGGGAGCGCATCACCGGCTCGATATGGGCGAGATCTTCGATGGTCTCGAACAGGGGGGAGGCACGCAGGTGACAGTACCAGCCATTGTCCCGGCGCCCCATCAGTCCGACGAGCCAACCCAGCCACATGACTTCCATGACATTGCTGGCGGCATGGGTCATGGAGATGACATAGGTGCCAAACGCCCGAGCGCTGATTTCATTGCGCATGGCCGAGACGACCTCGAAGACTTCCAGTGTCTCGCGGGTGGCCTCGCTGAGGCGGGTCTTGTCCACGATCGGGCGTTCGCCGGCCAGCAGATCGCCGAGGGTTGCCAGACGGGCAGTTTCATCGAGTGCGGTGTAGTCGATGCCGCGCAGCGCGCGTAACAGTTCAGTGACGGCCTCGACGTGACGGGTCGATTCCTGGCGCAGGTCGAGGTGCATCAGGAAAAAACCGCAGGTCTCGACCAGTCGGATCAGGTCTCTGATCCGGCCCTCGGCAATCAGGTGATCACCATGGCTGTGCAGCGATGCGCGTATGACACTGAGGTCTTCGAGCAGTTCCTGTTCCGAGCGATAGGCCGCCTCGCAGCGCTCGGGGGCACGTCCGTCGAGCCGTGCCTCGACCGCGCGCAGATTGCAGCTCAGTCGATGGCGCATGATATAGAGCTTGCGCCGGTAGGGCTCGGCGCTGAAGCGTTCCGGGCGCAGGGCGAAGGTCTCCGGAAAGGTGGCCTCGTCGCGCTTGAGGTTGGCGAGAAACGCAACCGAGGGCTGACACAATTGACTGGAGTGTGTCAGGATGTGACTCAGGCCAGTGATCCCGGTGAGGTATTCGCGCAAGGCTTCACGCGCCTGGAGGCGTAGAGCCATGACGGTGGTGTGGGGTTTGACATTGGGGTTGCCGTCGCGGTCACCGCCGATCCAGGAGCCAAAGCGCAGGAAGCTCGGCACCCGGATGCCGTGGTCTTCGCCGTAGATACGGTGCAGGGCACGTTCCAGGCTGCGGTAGGTCTCGGGGATGGCGCGAAACAGGCTGGTGCGAAAGTAGAACAGGCCGTTTTTAATCTCATCGCGCACATCGGGCCGCGCATAGCGCACCTCATCGGTGCGGTAGAGTATCTGGATCTCAGTCTCCAGTGCCCGGGCGATTTCCTCGCGGGCTTCCCGACCCAGCCGGGGATCATTGAGCTTTTCGCTGGTCAAAAAGATGCGCCGCAGGGCCTCCATGACGGTACGACGTTTAGCCTCGGTGGGATGCGCAGTGATGACCGGCATGTAGGCGAGGCGATCGAGCAGGTACTGGAGTTGTTCAGGGGTCGTGTGTTGATTGCAGAACTCGCGCAATGTGGCGTCGAAAGAACCGGTCCACAGAGGAATGCCGCTGTGGTACATGCGCCGGCGGAGACGATGTTGATAGGCCTCCTCGGCGATATTGACCAGGCTGAAATACAGGCTGAATGCCCGCACCACATGCATACTGGTGTCCGGGTCGAGGGTGTCAACCAAGTGAGTGAGTCGGCGGCGTTTGCGGTTGTTTTCCTGTTTGCGCAGACTGATATAGCCCTTGCGCAGGGTCTCGACGGCAGCAAAGACACGCTCACCAGCCTGTTCGCGAAGGATGTTGCCTAAAATGTTGCCAAAGAGTTTGACTCTGGCACGCAGTTGTTTGTCGCTGATCGAGCGTGTCATAGATTGATTCACACGTATCCGTCGGGTAAAAATAGATAAAAACCTCGCACCGGCTTTTTTATGGGGTGTCGCTGTTTTGTCCCCTCCCGTTGCAGGGACCCGGCATTATAACCCACCGCAGTGGGGGTATGCCTAGATTGACAAACGCGAACTTATCCGGGTGTTTTTGCGGAACAATCATCGCCGGATACACTCTATGATCTACCGGTGCCTGTGTTACGGTCACCATACGCTTGGCGTTGCAGGTTCGCGTCCAGGAGATTGTTGAATTCAGGGAGCCGTTCTCCCACCAGTGCAGTAAGCCTCATCCTCAGTCCAGTCACTGCCTGACAATGTGTGCGGGGCGATGAACTCACGCCTCGCATGAGTCATGCATAACACGCAAGGAAAAACGCCATGTCCTTATCAACACCTGTAGCGCAAGCACCCCTTAGCGAGTCGGACGCCTGGCAGGTCCTGGGCGCCCATCAGCACACGCTGGCGAAGACCTCTCTGCGCGCGCTGTTTGAACAGGAGCCGGAGCGCTTCGAGCGTTTCAGTCTGCGCTTCGATGATCTGTTGCTGGATTATTCCAAGAACCTGATTACGCAAGAGACCCTGTCCGGACTGTTCGACCTCGCCGAGGCCGCCGACCTGGAGGTATGGAGAGGGCGCATGTTCGAGGGCCAGGCGATCAATTTCACCGAACAGCGCCCGGTCCTGCATGTGGCGCTGCGCAATCGCAGCAATCGTCCCATTCTGGTTCAGGGCAGGGACGTGATGCCTGCCGTCAATGCCGTGCTCGAGCAGATGCGGACATTCACCGAGGCCGTGCGTAACGGACACTGGAAGGGACATACCGGGGAGGCGATTACCGATGTGGTCAATATTGGTATCGGTGGCTCTGACTTGGGGCCACTCATGGTCTGCGAGGCCCTCAAACCGTATGCCAAACCGGGTCTGCGTGCACATTTTGTATCCAATATAGATGCCACCCATATTGCAGAGACCCTCAAGTCATTGCGCCCAGAGACGACGTTGTTTGTCATCGCCTCCAAGACCTTTACCACCCAGGAGACACTGACCAATGCGGCGACAGCGCGGCAGTGGTTGCTTGCTGCACTCGGTGATCAGGGCGCAGTGGCACGCCATTTTGTCGCGATATCGACCAATCGTGAGGAGGTAGTGCGCTTTGGCATCGACCCGGCGAACATGTTCGAGTTCTGGGATTGGGTGGGGGGGCGTTATTCACTGTGGTCGGCGATAGGTCTGCCGATCGCCCTGTTCATCGGGATGGCGGGTTTCGAGGAATTACTGAGTGGTGCACACGCCATGGACGAGCATTTTCGCAGTGCACCGCTGGCGCAGAACATGCCGGTTATCATGGGTCTGCTGGGGGTCTGGTACACGAATTTCTTTGCGGCACAGACGCACGCTATCCTGCCATATGATCAGTATTTGCAGTATTTCCCGCGTTATTTTCAGCAAGGTGATATGGAGAGCAATGGCAAGCGGGTCGATCGTGCGGGTGAGCCGGTGGACTATGCGAGCGGCCCGGTGATCTGGGGTGCGCCGGGCACCAACGGTCAGCATGCCTTTTTCCAGTTGCTGCACCAGGGCACGCGGTTTATCCCGGCCGATTTTATCGCCCCGCTGGCAAGCCACAACCCGTTGGGTGAGCATCACCAGATCCTGCTGGCCAATTGTTTCGCTCAGACCGAGGCCTTGATGAAGGGCAAGACGGCCGATGAGGTGCGTGCGGAACTCACCGCGCAAGGCCTGCACGGTGAGGCCCTGGAGCGCTTGGTGCCCTATAAGGTTTGTCCGGGAAATCGGCCGACCAATACCCTGCTGTTGTCCCGGATCACCCCCCACTCCCTGGGGATGCTGATCGCACTCTACGAGCACAAGATCTTTGTTCAGGGTGTGATTTGGCGCATCAACTCTTTTGACCAATGGGGCGTGGAACTGGGCAAACAACTGGCCCGAGGTATCCTGCCGGAGCTCCAGACCGGTGGGCCGGTCACGGGACATGATACGTCGACCAATGGACTCATCAATTATTATCTGGATCACCCCAAGGGGCATGAAGACGGGGAATGAGAGGCCAGGATAAGTCCGCAAGGAAAGGACCGGTGGGTGCGGCGCAGAGGGGCGCTTGCACCCACCGGGAGAGATGGTAGCCGAGGTCGGAGTCGAACCGACACGCCCGAAGGCACAGCATTTTGAGTGCTGCGTGTCTACCAGTTCCACCACTCGGCCAGCACTGTCCCGCCCTTTCGCCATCCGGGAATATGGACGGGACAAGGGCGCCATTATAGAGAAGCGCCGGGTTTTGGCAAAGCCTGCTTTTTAACACCGGTTTTAATGCGGCGGGTGGACAGGGTGCCGGTGGGTATTATCTGCTACTATCTGCGCGCCATGCGACTGAGCGATTTTCATTTCGACTTGCCCCCCACCCTCATTGCTCAGCAACCGAAACCGGAACGCACGGCGAGCCGTTTGCTGGTGGTGGAGGAAGCGCAGCGCAGCTACAGGGATCGCGTTTTCTCCGAGTTGCCCACCTTGCTGGCCCCTGGCGATCTGCTGGTCTTTAATGACACCCGCGTGATTCCAGCCCGTGTGTTCGGGCGTAAGCCTACCGGTGGGCAGGTGGAGATCATGGTCGAGCGCATTCTTGACGCAACGACCGTGCTGGCCCAGGTGCGGGCGAGTAAGCCGCTGCGCGCCGGAGGGCAGGTAGTGTTGGAGGATGGCACGCTTGTCGAGGTGCTCGATCGCGACGGGGCCTGGCACCACCTGCGTTTCCAGGGTGAGCGCTCGGTGAGTGTGGTGCTCGATGCGATCGGTCACATGCCCTTGCCACCTTACATCCATCGTGCCGACGGGGGGACGGACCGGGAACGCTACCAGACTGTGTACGCGCGCCGTGCAGGGGCGGTGGCGGCACCGACGGCAGGGCTGCATTTCGATGCACCCCTGCTGGCCCGGTTGACCGAACAAGGTGTGGACAGTGCCTTTGTGACCCTGCATGTCGGAGCGGGAACCTTTCAGCCAGTGCGCGAGCAGGATATCACCCGCCACCACATGCACAGTGAGTGGTGTGAGGTGGGTGCGGCGGTGTGCGAGCAGATTGCCGCGACGCATGCGCGCGGAGGGCGGGTGGTGGCAGTGGGTACCACGGCGGTGCGCAGCCTGGAGACGGCTGCATGCGGCGGCGCACTTACCCCGTTTCGTGGCGAAACCGATATCTTTATTTACCCGGGTTTTCACTTCAGTGTGGTCGATGCCTTGATCACCAATTTTCATTTGCCTGGGTCGAGCCTGCTTATGCTGGTCTGCGCCTTTGCCGGTTATGTGCCGGTGATGCGGGCCTACCGTCACGCGGTGAGCGGGCGTTACCGGTTTTTCAGTTATGGTGACGCCATGTGGGTGTCCCGAAAACCGCTGGGCAAGGAGTGAGGCATGCGCTGCGGGCGGGATGAGTTGAACGATGAAATTTGACGTCCTCAATACAGACCGCAATGCCCGGCGAGGGCGCATGGTGTTTCCGCGCGCTACGGTGCAGACCCCGGCCTTCATGCCGGTGGGGACTTATGGCGCGGTCAAGGCCATGACCCCGGAGGAGGTGCGCGAACTGGGTGCCGAGATCATCCTCGGCAATACCTTTCATCTCATGCTGCGCCCCGGCACCGGGGTGATCGCCGCCCATGGAGATCTGCATGACTTCATGCACTGGGAGGGGCCGATCCTGACCGACTCGGGTGGTTTTCAGGTGTGGAGTCTGGGTGCGTTGCGTAAAATCACCGAGGCGGGGGTGACCTTTGCCTCGCCGGTAGATGGTCGCCGCGTGTTCATGGGACCGGAGGAGTCCATGGCCGTACAACGGGCGTTGGGTTCGGACATCGTGATGATCTTCGACGAGTGCACCCCCTATCCGGCCACCGAGACCGAGGCACGGGCCTCGATGGCACTGTCTCTGCGCTGGGCCGCACGCAGCAAGCAGGCCCATGCCGACAACCCCTCGGCCCTGTTTGGCATTGTGCAGGGCGGTATGTACCCGGCCCTGCGCGCCGAGTCCCTGGCCGGGTTGTGCGACATTGGTTTTGACGGCTACGCCATCGGTGGCCTGTCGGTAGGCGAGCCAAAGGCGGACATGTTTGGCGTACTCGAGACGCTGGCACCGGCGATGCCGGTTGACCGGCCACGTTATCTGATGGGGGTCGGTACACCCGAGGACATCGTCGAGGCTGTACGTCGGGGGGTGGACATGTTTGACTGTGTGCTGCCCACACGCAACGCCCGCAATGGGCACCTGTTCACCAGCGAGGGGGTGGTGCGTATTCGCAACAGCCGCTTCCGGGCCGATCCCCGAGCGTTGGATCCCCGCTGTGAGTGTTATACCTGCCGACATTACAGTCGTGCCTATCTGCGCCATCTGGACAAAACCGGTGAGATGCTCGGTGCCAGACTGAATACGCTGCATAACCTTTTTTATTATCAGCAGCTTATGCGTGAGTTGCGCGCTGCCATCGAGACGGGTTCACTGGCGGACTATGTGAGTGAATTTTATGCCAGACGCGCGCAAGGCCACCCGCCTGTGTCATAATACCAACCTTTGCACGTCTTACCCTGTTAAAAAAAGGAACCCTTGATGAGCTTCTTTACCTCCGTTATAGCCGGAACGGGCCAGTCTGCGGGCCAGACGCCCAATATGTTGTCCGCCCTGCTACCGTTTATTATTCTCTTTGCCGTGTTCTACTTTTTGCTGATCCGGCCGCAATCCAGGCGTACCAAGGAGCATAAAAAACTGGTCGAAGCCGTGTCCAAGGGAGATGAAATCGCCACCAACGGTGGTCTGATGGGCAAGATCACTGCGGTCAATGATCAATATGTGACGATGGAACTGGCCGAAGGTGTTCAGGTCAAACTGCAAAGGCAGGCGATCAGCACCGTGTTGCCCAAGGGCACGATCAAGTCCATCTGACACACTCAATGACGTATCGGACCGGGGACCCCCGTCGGCTATGCAGCCGGGCGTGGTTGTGCCCTGAGTCCAGGACCCGGAACCATGATCAACCAGTATCCGCTTTGGAAATACCTGCTGATTCTTTTTGTCATCTTTATTGGCATTCTCTACGCCTTGCCGAATATCTACGGGGATGACCCGGCCATTCAGGTGACCACTTCGCGGGCGACGGTCAATGAAGCGACCTTGACGCGGGTCGAAGGGTTGCTCGCCGAGGCGCACATCCCTGTCAAGCAGGTGGCATTGAACGAGAGGCAGGACACGCTCCTGATCCGCTTCAAACGGGTCGAGGCCCAGCTCAAGGCCAAGACCGTCATCGACAGTGGGCTTGGCAATAAGTATATCATTGCCCTGAACATGGCCTCAGCGGCACCGCACTGGCTCAAGGCGATTAACGCGCGGCCCATGTATCTCGGTCTGGATCTGCGCGGTGGTCTGCACTTTCTGATGCAGGTGGATATGCATGCCGCCGTGGACAAGGAGCTGGACCGCTACGTCAGCGAGTTTCGCATCGTGCTGCGCAAGGCCAATATTCGCTACCGCTCCATCCTGCGCGAAAAGGACGAGGTACGTGTACGCTTCCCTTCCGCGGCACAGCGTGATCAGGCTGAGGCGAAGCTGCACAGTCAATACCGCGACTTTATCTTCAATCAGACCAATCAGGATGGCGAGTATTATCTGATCGGCACCTTTACTGCGGCCAAGATACGCGAGGCGAAGAAAAACGCCGTGCAGCAGAACATCACGACGCTGCGCAATCGTGTCAATGAGCTCGGTGTGGCCGAGCCCATTATCCAGCAGGAAGGAAACAACCGTATCGTTGTCGAGCTGCCTGGTATCCAGGACAGTGCCCATGCCAAGCAGATTATCGGCGCTACGGCGACGTTGGAATTTCATATGGTCGATGTCGAGCACAGCCTTCAGGATGCGCTGGCGGGGCGGGTGCCGCCGACATCGCGGGTGTATTACGAACGTAATGGTAATCCGGTTCTGCTCAGGAAGCGGGTTATCATCACTGGCGATCAGATTACCGATGCCTCTTCCGGTTTTGATCAACAGTCCGGTCAACCGTCGGTCAATATCAGCCTCGACGGTACCGGCGCACGCATCATGGCCCGGACCACACAAGAGAATTTGCAAAAGCCGATGGCGGTGGTGTTTATCGAGCAGAAAACACTGACCAAGATGGTAAAGGGCAAGAAAGTAGAGGTGCCGGAGAAGATCGAGAAGGTGATTAATGTCGCCACCATCCAGTCGGTATTCAGCCGGCGCTTCCAGATTACCGGGTTGTCGAGTCCGCGCGGGGCGCATGACCTGGCCTTGCTGCTGCGAGCGGGTGCCCTGGCGGCGCCCATGCGCATTATCGAGGAACGCACCATCGGTCCCAGCCTGGGTCAGCAGAACATCAATGCAGGTATCAAGTCGGTCGTGATCGGCTTCCTGCTGGTACTGGTGTTTATGGGGTTGTACTACAAGGCCTTCGGTATGGTGGCCAATGTGGCACTGACCTTCAACCTGGTGATCATTATGGCCGTTTTGTCCATGCTCCAGGCCACCCTGACGCTACCGGGTATTGCCGGTATCGTGCTGACGGTGGGCATGTCGGTGGATGCCAATGTACTTATCTTTGAACGTATTCGTGAAGAGTTGCGCAACGGCAATACACCTCAGGCCAGTATTCATGCGGGTTATGAGAAGGCGTTTGGCACTATCGCGGATGCCAATGTGACCACCTTTATCGCCGCTATCGTGCTGTATGCCTTTGGTACCGGGCCAGTTCAGGGCTTTGCAGTGACCCTGTCGATCGGCATTGCCACATCGATGTTCACGGCCATTATGGGTACCCGGGCCATCACCAACCTGATCTACGGCGGCCGACGGCTGAAGACCGTTTCCATCTGAGGGAAGACCATGGAGTTTTTCAAGAAAACGACGAACATCGATTTCATCGGCAAACGCAAACTGGCCTTTGCCGTGTCGTTGACGCTGATTGTGATCTCCCTGGTGTCACTCTCGGTGCGGGGGTTGAATTTTGGTCTGGATTTCACCGGCGGTACGCTTATCGAGATTGGCTATCCCAAGAGTGTGGATCTGGTCGGGGTCCGTGGGGCCTTGGCCAAGGCCGGGTTCAACAATGCCGTGGTGCAGCACTTTGGCACCACGAAAGACGTACTGGTGCGTATCGCGCCGCGCAAGGATTACAGCAGTGCCCAGATTGGTGACAAGGTGATCCAGGTCCTGCGTGCGGCCAGTGGCGAGGACATTCAGATGCGCCGCCAGGAGTTTGTCGGGCCGCAGGTGGGTAACGAACTCAAGGAGGAGGGTGGTATTGCTATGTTGATCGCCCTGGCCTGTATCCTGGTCTATGTGGCCTTGCGCTTCGAGTACCGCCTGGCCCTGGGGGCGGTGATTGCCTTGGCACACGATACCATCATGACCGTCGGTGCGTTTTCTTTGTTTCAGTGGAACTTTAACCTGACGGTGTTGGCCGCGGTTCTGGCGGTGATTGGTTACTCACTCAATGACACCATTGTCGTCTTCGATCGCATTCGCGAGAATTTTCGTAAAATGCGCAAGGGCTCGCCGCAGGACATCATGAACACGTCCATCAACCAGACCCTGTCACGGACCTTGATGACCTCGGGCACGACGCTGCTAGTGCTGATTGCCCTGTTTATCTGGGGTGGTGCGATGTTGCACGGTTTTGCGGTTGCCCTGATCCTGGGTATCGTGACGGGCACCTACTCGTCTATCTACGTGGCCTCGGCGCTGGCGCTGGTCCTGGGAATTAATAAGACCGATCTGATGCCGGTGAGGAAGGAAGGTGCAGAAATCGATACCCGGCCCTGAGTGTGGACGATGCCGAGTTCGAGGATGAGCCCGTTCACTTCGTGATCGCCCACGGGACCGCCCTCCAGGGAATAGACAGGGCTGACGATGCCGGCGATCCAGAATCCCCAATAGGCGCAGCACAATAACCGGCGCAGCCATAGCGGTAAACGGCCACGGGGGGTACGAACAGAGTGACTATGCCCTTTCTCATCGATGTCCTCCTTGGTGTCGCCCTGTGGGATCTCTGGACATCATGCCTGGATTTTCCAAATTGACGAATTTTTAATATTTTTTAAACAAATGATCAAACCGACAGATGCGCATGGCAGCGTAGTGAGCGTATACGGGTGAGATTGACGGGGCAGTGCAGGGATCAGGCCATGAGGCGCTCGCGCTCTATCAGGAAAGTCACGACATCATGACTGCGGGCGGTACGCAGGGGGCATGCCGGCGTTGTCGTGTGAGTGGCCGACGAGGCGTGGGGGTCGATGCCGGGGGGATCGATGGAGAGGATCTCCATGGCGTGGGGGTGTGATCGCTGATAGGCAACGTGGCTGACCAGTTCATACAGACCCTCTAGGCTGTCACGCATGGCTATTTCCAGGGCCAGTGTCTGTTGCGGCTTGACTGCAGGTGCTGTGGTCTGCGGGCGGGCGGGTAAGGCCATGCGAGGTGTCCATGCTCAGGGTTCGTAGTGTCAACCGCTATAGCGGCCAGAGACCATGAAGCTTGAGGGGACGGTCGCAGCGGAGCAGCCCGGTTTAGCCCTGGCGCAGCGCCTCGCTGAGATGGGGCTGGATCTGCTGGAGCATGGCCTTGAACAGTTTGGGTGGCGCCGCGACGATATTGCCGGTCTCCATGAAACGATGAGCACCGGCGAAATCGCTCACCAGGCCCCCGGCCTCCTGTATCAGCAGGACGCCGGCTGCCATATCCCAGGGACTGAGGCCGATCTCCCAGAAACCATCGAGGCGTCCCGCCGCTACATAGGCGAGGTCGAGGGCGGCCGAACCGGGCCGGCGTATACCGGCGGCCATGGGGAACAGGGCGCGAAAGGTGTCCAGATAGGCGTCCAGGTGTTGTTGCTGTTTGAAGGGGAAACCCGTGCCGAGCAGCGCGCCTTCCAGTCCCTTGCGGCTGCTGACACGGATACGCTTGCCGTCGAGCTGGGCGCCTTCCCCCCGGCTGGCCGTGAACAGTTCCTGGCGCAACGGATCGTAGATGACCCCCTGCTCAAGGCGGCCCTTGTTGCGCAGGGCAATGGAGACGGCAAACTGAGGGAAGCGGTGGAGGAAGTTGGTGGTACCGTCCAGCGGGTCGATGACCCACTCGAAGTCGCTTTCACCCTGATGGCCGCTTTCCTCGGCCAGGATGGAGTGATGCGGGTAGGCTCGATGAATGACCTGGATGATTTCCGCCTCGGCCCGCCGGTCTACCTCGGTGACGAAGTCGTTATGGGCCTTGGCCTCGATGTCCAGCGTATCAATGCGCTCCAGGGCGCGGACGATCACGTTGCCCGCACGACGGGCGGCATTGACGGCGATGTTGAGCAACGGATGCACAGCGGTGACTCCTTTTAAAAGATGTGTGGCCGGTACGTTGCCTGAGGCAAAATCCTGACCTTCAGGACGCTAGCCTCCCCGGCGGCATCCTGGGCCAACATCGCTGCCCGTGCCACGGGTGAACGCTGTCCCGGTACCGCCAGGGCTGCGTATTTTAACAGGCTGGGCGAAAAAAGCAGCCACGGAATCGAGTGATGATGCAATGGTGGTAAGATGTGGTGCCGTACCCCGGACCCTTCTTCAACGACTCGGACCTGGACGTGATTCTGGCATGCATCAAGGCAATGACAATCTACGGGTGATACTGGTGGGTACGACTCATCCGGGTAATATCGGCGCGGCCGCACGGGCGATGAAGAACATGTGTCTGTCGCGCCTGCGCCTTGTGCAACCGGTGCATTTCCCGCACGCTGAGGCTACGGCCCGGGCCTCCGGTGCCGATGATGTGCTGGCGCGGGCCGAGTGCTATGCGGATTTGGCGGCAGCCGTAGCGGATTGTGCCCTGGTGATCGGTGTCAGCGCCCGACAGCGGTCCATTCCCTGGCCATTGCTCGATCCGCGCACGGGTGCACGGCACGCGATTGAAATGGCACGCCTGCAACCCGTGGCACTGGTCTTTGGCCGGGAACATTCAGGATTGACCAATGCCGAGTTGGGACACTGCCAGGCCCTGGTGCATATTCCTGCCAATCCTGAGTACAGCTCCTTGAATCTGGCGGCTGCGGTGCAGATCGTGGCCTACGAACTCCATGTCCTGCTGCTGCAACAGGGGCAGGAGACGGCGGGCGCAGCGACGGCACATGGCCTGCACGCACCATCCCGAGTCGATGCCATCGCCCCGGATCAGCCGTTGGCGACGGCGGGTGAGATGGAGTGTTTCTACACCCATGTCGAGGAGACGCTGATCACGCTGGGGTTTCTCCGCCCAGAGAATCCCCGTCAGTTGATGCGGCGGTTGCGTCGCCTGTTCGGGCGTGCCCGCCCGGACTGCAGGGAGGTCAATATCCTGCGCGGGATGCTCAGTGCGGCACAAAAGGCCGCTCGCGGAGGATTAAGTTGACAATAATGGTCGGAAATACTCTAATTTGAAAATGACAGGTTCGACCGCATGGCGGACTGGAGTGAGTGATGTTCGATCGGATTAGAGAAGACGTACGTTGCGTGTTCGAGCGCGACCCAGCTGCACGCAATGCCTTTGAGGTCGTGACGACCTACCCGGGGGTACATGCCGTCTTATTGCACCGCGCCAGTCATGGTCTGTGGGCGCTGGGACTGAAGTGGCCGGCACGCTTGCTGGCGCTGTTCGCCCGCTGGTTGACCGGTATCGAGATACACCCCGCGGCACACATTGGCCGACGGTTCTTCATCGACCATGGCATGGGGGTGGTGATCGGTGAGACCGCCGAGATTGGTGATGATTGCACGCTCTACCATGGTGTCACACTGGGTGGTACCAGTTGGGAAAAGGGCAAGCGCCATCCCACTCTGGGCAATGATGTCGTGGTCGGCGCCGGTGCCAAGGTGCTCGGGCCGATCCACCTTGGTGAAGGTGTCCGTATCGGTTCGAATGCGGTGGTGGTCAAGGATGTGGCGCCGGGGAACACCGTTGTCGGCATTCCTGGTCGTGTGGTGCAGAAAAAGACGCAAACGCAGCGCCAGCGTGAGGCCATGGCGGAGAAGATGGGTTTTGATGCCTACGGCACTTCACAGGACCTGCCCGATCCGGTGGCGACGGCTATCAATTGCATGCTTGATCACCTCCATGCCGTGGATCAGAAAATGCAAGGGATGTGCACGGCACTGAAGAAACTCGGTGCAGATACCGGCGACATGGCGTTGCCGGAACTGAGTTCGTGCTCGATCGCTGACTCGGACACGAGCGTGACTTCAGTGGATGAATCGAAAGAGCAGCAATAGAAAACGGCGGCATGGGAGAGGCTACCCCGGTGGACGATAACGCGTGAGGCGCATCCAGAGCGGTGGGTGGGTCCGCGGTAGCAGCAGAGAAATAGTTGACTAAATTGCTCGGTTTTGTTACGTTGTTCTCCTCAGTATACATCGGGATTTCACTGACTACTAATATATACGGTGTTTTTGTGGACAGAAATCTGGGCTGACTCTCAGGGTGAAGGATTATGAGGCTGACGACAAAGGGCAGATACGCGGTCACGGCCATGCTGGATCTGGCGCTGCATTACAACAAGGGCTCGATCACACTGGCTGATATCTCTCAACGCCAGGGTATCTCGTTGTCCTATCTGGAGCAGTTGTTCTCCAAGTTGCGCAAGCGCGGTCTGGTGGACAGTGCGCGAGGTCCGGGTGGCGGATACCGACTGAGCCGCCCCGCCCGCGAGATTGCAGTCGTCGAGGTCATCACCGCCGTTGATGAAAAGGTCGACGCAACCCGTTGTGGCGGGCTTGCGAACTGCCAGGACGATGAGCAATGCCTGACGCACGAGCTGTGGATCAGCCTCAGTCGGCAGATCTACGATTTTCTCAACGGGATCAGCCTGGGCACACTGGTGGAACGCCAGGTGGTGCGTGAGGTCTCGGCGCGTCAAGACAGCAAACAGGATCGGGTCAATTCCCAGGTGCAAGAACCTGCAGAGGCCGCCGCCGCGGTGGGCATGCCTATGGTGCACAAACAGGTGCTCTGAACGCATACAGGCCACCCTGGCAATGGAATAAGGCAATGTAGTGCCCTGGTCGATACGCCATGGGCAGAGTGAGTTTGAGTTTCGGAGATGACTATGAATACCCCCATTTACCTGGATTATTCGGCGACCACCCCTGTCGATCCACGCGTCGCGGAGAAGATGTGCCATTACCTGACTCTTGATGGGGTGTTTGGCAATCCGGCTTCGCGCTCACACGCCTTCGGTTGGCAAGCCGAGGAGGCGGTCGAGGTGGCGCGTGCCCAGGTCGGTGCACTGGTCAATGCCGATCCCAAGGAGATCATCTGGACCTCCGGCGCCACCGAGTCGAATAACCTCGCCATCAAGGGCGCGGCGCACTTCTATCAGAAAAAGGGTAAGCACATCATTACCTGCAAGACCGAGCACAAGGCCGTCCTGGATACCTGTCGGCAGCTCGAACGCGAGGGTTTTGAAGTGACCTATCTGGCGCCCGAAGAAAGCGGGTTACTCGACCTGGATACATTCAGGGCAGCCCTGCGCGATGACACTATTCTGGTCTCTTTCATGCACGTCAATAATGAAATCGGTGTCATACAGGACATCGCCGCCATTGGTGAGATTACCCGTGAGCGTGGCATCATTTTCCACGTCGACGCCGCACAGAGCGCCGGCAAGACGTCCATCGACCTTCAGGCCATGAAGGTTGACCTGATGTCTTTCTCCGCGCACAAGGTCTATGGCCCCAAGGGTATGGGAGCGTTGTATGTGCAGCGCAAGCCACGTGTGCGCATCGAGGCCCAGATGCATGGCGGTGGTCATGAGCGTGGTATGCGCTCGGGTACGCTGGCGACCCACCAGATCGTCGGCATGGGTGAGGCCTTTCGTATTGCCGGTGAAGAGATGGCGGCAGAGAGCGCACGTCTTCGCGTGTTGCGTGACCGTCTCTACGCTGGGCTGCGGGATATTGAGGAAGTCTATATCAATGGCGACATGGAACATCGTGTGGCGCATAACCTGAATGTGAGTTTCAACTTTGTCGAAGGTGAATCGCTCATCATGGCACTGAAGGAACTGGCGGTCTCCTCCGGTTCTGCGTGTACTTCGGCGAGTCTGGAACCTTCCTATGTGTTGCGTGCGCTGGGGCGCAATGACGAACTGGCGCATAGCTCCATACGTTTTACAATCGGACGTTTCACCACGGAAGATGAGATTGACTTCACCATCAATTTGTTGCACGAGAAGATCGGCAGGCTGCGTGAATTGTCACCGTTGTGGGATATGTATAAGGAAGGCGTCGATCTGAAATCCGTTCAGTGGGCGGCACACTGAGGCACTACGGTCTACTGACATCTATTGCTGCATATATTCAGTGAGGTAAAACAACATGGCTTATAGCGACAAGGTTTTGGACCACTACGAAAACCCGCGCAATGTCGGCACCATGAACAAGGATGATGGCGCGGTGGGTACCGGTATGGTGGGAGCGCCAGCCTGCGGTGACGTGATGCGTTTGCAGATCAGGGTCAACGGCCAGGGCGTCATCGAGGACGCGAAGTTCAAGACCTATGGTTGTGGCTCAGCCATTGCATCGAGCTCGTTGCTCACCGAGTGGGTCAAGGGCAAGACGCTGGACGAGGCGGGCGCGATCAAGAACACGCAGATTGCCGAGGAGTTGGCCTTGCCACCGGTGAAGATCCACTGCTCGGTGCTGGCCGAGGATGCGATCAAGTCGGCTATTGCCGACTACAAGGGCAAGCAGGATACAACCTTGAACAAGGGAGCACAGATCGCCTGATGTTCGCCATTGCCGAGATGAGATTGAGACTGAAGTCCTGGAGGTATGTGGTATGCCGGTAACCTTGACTGAAGCGGCTGCCGCCCATGTCAAACAGTTCCTCGAAAACCGTGGCAAGGGTGAAGGCCTGCGCCTGGGTGTGCGCTCTTCGGGGTGCTCCGGTATGGCCTATGTCCTGGAGTTTGCCGACAAGATCGAGGACACCGATCAGGTCAACGAATCGCATGGGGTGAAGGTCATTGTCGATCCCAAGAGTATGTTGTATCTGGACGGCACCGAACTGGATTTCGGCACTGAAGGCCTCAACCAGGGTTTCAGGTTCAACAATCCCAATGTCAAGGATGCCTGTGGTTGTGGCGAGAGCTTCAACGTCTGACCATGATGCACGCCGAGTCTACCCCGAAACCGTTCTCGCGGGACCAGTTTGTCCAGAACCATTTTGAGTTGTTCGCTCTGCCGGTGTCGTTTAATCTGGACATCGATCTGCTGGCACAACGTTACCGCGACTTGCAGCGCAGTGTACACCCGGACCGGTATGCCAATGCCCCGGATCGGGAGCGGCGCTTATCGGTGCAGCGCGCTGCGCAGATCAATGAGGCCTATCGGTGCTTGCGCACACCAGCGGCGCGGGCCCGTTATCTGTTGCAGTTACGCGGCGTGGAGTTTGACGATGAGCGCGATACGCACTTCGATTCCGTCTTTCTCATGGAACAGATGGCGTTGCGCGAGGCGCTGGAAAAGGTGCGCGATGCGCACGATCCCATGGCCGACATCGCCGATCTGATGGTCTCGATTCGCGCCCGCAGCCAGTCCATGCTCGATACCCTGCCGGCGCTGTTTGCGACGGACACGGAGGAGGCGCTGCGCCAGGCACGCGAATGTGTGCAGAAGATGCAGTTTCTGCACCGTCTGCAGCAGGAGGCCGATGAGCTGGAAGAGGCGTTGGCCGATTCGTTGTAAGGACGGGCCTGCACACGCCGCAATCCGTCGCGTCCGAATTTGAATCCGCCCGGGTGATGGCATGGACCACGGCCTGGGCTGCTGTTGGAAACGGGATTTTTTAACATGGCATTGTTGCAGATCAGTGAGCCGGGCCAGTCCACGACGCCCCACGCACAACGTCTGGCCGTTGGCATCGATCTGGGTACCACCAACTCTTTGGTGGCCAGCGTGCGCAGCGCCCGGGCAGAAACTCTGCCTGACGCCGAGGGTTGCCACCTGTTGCCCTCGGTCGTCCATTATCGATCACAGGGTGCGCCGCAGGTGGGTGCGAAGGCCAGGTCCAGCGCCATTACCGACCCGCTCAATACCGTGGTTTCCGTCAAGCGGCTGATGGGCCGTGGCGTGGGAGACATCACGTCGTTGGGCGATGAGTTGCCCTACCATTTCGTGTCGACCGACTCCGCCGTGCCCCGCTTGCAGACCGCGGGTGGTGCAGTGAGTGCGGTGGAGGTCTCTGCTGAAATCCTGCGTACCTTGCGCCAGCGTGCGGAGCAGACTCTGGGTGGCGAACTCGGCGGTGCGGTGATCACCGTGCCGGCCTATTTCGACGATGCCCAGCGCCAGGCGACCAAGGACGCCGGTAAACTTGCGGGCCTGAATATATTGCGTCTGCTCAACGAACCCACCGCCGCTGCCGTGGCCTATGGCCTGGATAGCGGCTCAGAGGGCGTACATGCCATCTATGATCTGGGCGGTGGCACTTTTGATATTTCCATTTTGCGTTTGCATAAAGGCGTGTTCGAGGTCCTGTCCACGGGAGGCGATTCGGCCCTGGGTGGTGATGATTTCGATTTGGCGATCGCGCGTTGGCTGATGCACCAGGCGGGGATTGGGCGTGATGCCGACCGCGGCCTGGTGCGCAGTCTGATCCACGAGGCCTGTCGCGCCAAGGAGGCTCTGAGCGAACAGGAACGGGTGAGCGTGCACATCGCGCGCACCGACGGGACAGCCTGGGATGGCGCGCTCACGCGGGCCCAACTCATCCAGATCATCGATCCGCTGATCCGCAAAACCCTGGGACCCTGCCGGCGCGCATTGCGCGATGCCGGTGTGTCTGTGGACGAGGTCCAGGACGTGGTCATGGTCGGAGGCTCCACCCGGGTGCCGCAGGTACGGGCACGGGTCGAGGCGTTTTTTTCCCGTGAACCCCTGGTCAATATCGATCCCGACCGCGTGGTGGCCATCGGTGCGGCAATCCAGGCCGATATCCTGATGGGTAACAGGCCCGACAGCGAGATGCTGCTGCTCGATGTCATCCCGCTGTCGCTGGGCCTGGAAACCATGGGGGGACTGGTGGAAAAGATTATTCCCCGCAACACGACCATCCCGGTTGCCCGGGCCCAGGATTTCACCACCTTCAAGGATGGCCAGACGGCAATGATGGTGCACGTGGTGCAGGGCGAGCGTGACCTGGTCGTGGACAGTCGTTCCCTGGCGCGGTTCACCCTGCAAGGGATCCCTCCCCTGGTGGCAGGGGCGGCACGCATTCGCGTCACCTTCCAGGTCGATGCCGATGGCCTGCTGTCGGTCTCGGCACAGGAACAAACCACCGGGGTGGAGAGTCGCATCGAGGTCAAACCCTCCTATGGTCTGAGCGACACCGAGATCGAGACCATGTTGCGCGACTCGCTGGAACATGCCGAGGGTGATGTCGCCTCGCGCACCCTGCGAGAGCAACAGGTCGAGGCCGAGCGGGCATTGTTGGCGGTGCAGGCGGCATTGGAGGCCGATGGCGCACGGCTGCTCGGGGTCGATGAGCGTGCGGCCATCGAACAGGCGTTGGCAGCGCTGCGTGCGGCCAGCGCGGTCAGTGACGCGCGAGCCATCAAACACGCCATTGCCACACTGGACAAGACCACGACGGAGTTTGCGGCGCGGCGTATGGATGCCAGCATCAAGCAGGCACTGGCGGGTCACACGCTTGAGGAATTCGACTGAGTGCGGTACTCGGGGTCGCCGTGTGCCACACAGTATCGTTCATATATCGTCGCGGTAGAGGGGAGTCATGCCACAGATTATCGTTTTGCCCCATGAGGAACTGTGTCCCGAGGGGACCACGTTCGAGGCGGAATCGGGCATCAGCATTTGTGATGCCCTGCTTGCTAACGGGGTGGAGATTGAACACGCTTGTGAGAAGTCCTGCGCCTGCACGACCTGCCATATCCACGTGCGCGAGGGGTTCGATACCCTCAAGGCCTCCGATGAGGATGAAGACGATCTGCTCGACATGGCCTGGGGATTGGAACCCGACTCACGCCTGAGTTGCCAGGCGATCGTACAGGATCAGGATATGGTGGTGGAGATTCCGAAATACACTATCAATATGGTGTCGGAAACACATTAACCGGATCTGCCCCGTGCCCTGTTCGCACGCTAAACACCCCATGTCGGGCCGTGGCGGATAGTACACATAGTGTTGAGGAGAGCGCACGATGAGTCTGCTGTGGACTGACAGTCTGGAGATTGCCCTTGCCCTGGATGAAACGCACCCGCAGGTTGATCCCCAACACCTGCGGTTTACCGATCTCCATCGCTGGGTCTGTGCCCTGGATGGGTTCGATGATGATCCCGAGCGCTCCAACGAGCGTATGCTGGAGGCCATTCAGATGGCCTGGTTAGAAGAACGGGATTAGCCCCCCGTCGGGTTACCGAACCGGGGATGATTTTATTACCCCGTTGGGGTTGTCGATCCGGCTTTTCCCGGTTGCTCATTGTGCCGGCCCATTCGGTGGGCCACACCATCAGAAAAACGCCACCTCGTACTCCCATTTTTTCTGCCACGACTCCCACAACAGGACCTTGAATATGCCCCGCCGACCCTGAATGCGGCACAGCGGTCGTGTCGATGATGCTGGATGAAGGTATGCCGGTGCGAGACCCAAGTCCGGCTGTCTTCCCCCCCTTTATGTCATTGTGTCCGCCCATGTCGTCAGCGTAGCCGGGCATGCGGATTGCCCGGCGCCAGGAGAGGCGATAGAATGGCCCGGCGCCAGGAGAGGCGATAGAATGGCCCGGATACCCTGTAAACCTGCGGAAATTCGCGGGTTTGGCGTATAGGCCTTACGGATCGCACCGGTTTGCCGGAGAACGGGTCGATGCCAGCCCGTCACTTTTTAGCGAGTTCCTGTATAAGTGTATGATTTTATGGCTTGTTGACCCGCAGTGCGATGTTGTCAGCACGGGCTGTGAGTGACGTCGTAGCACGCGCTGGAGATACGCATACCTTCATTACCGACGAGGAGATCTGCCCGTGGACCCGTTGAGTCGGTAAACCGGGCCGCGCCACACCCGATCATGAGTGCATCAGTGAAAGTCAATCTGCTTGCGTTGGACAGGCCCGCTCTGGAGGCATTTTTTGCCGGTCTCGGCGAGAAGGCGTTTCGTGCCTCGCAGGTGATGCAGTGGATGCACCAGTATGGTGTCGATGATTTTTCCGCCATGAGCAATGTCAGCAAGGTGTTGCGCCAGCGATTGGGCGAGGTTGCCGAAATTCGTCCCCTGGAAGTGGTGCTGGACCAGCACTCAGAGGATGGCACGCACAAATGGTTACTGCGCCTGGACGGTGCCAACTGCATCGAGACGGTGTTCATCCCTGAAGACAAGCGGGGCACCTTGTGCGTGTCGTCGCAGGTGGGGTGCGCCCTGGACTGCAGTTTTTGTTCCACGGCCCAGCAGGGCTTCAACCGCAATCTGACGGTGGCCGAAATCATTGGCCAGCTACGGGTTGCCAATCGGGCCCTGGGGCGTGATCCGAAGGGCGAGCGTATCATCACTAATGTCGTGTTGATGGGCATGGGCGAGCCGTTGTTGAATTTCGACAATGTGGTGCGCGCCATGACACTGATGATGGATGACCACGCCTATGGCCTGTCCAAGCGGCGCGTGACACTGAGTACATCCGGCGTGATCCCTGCCCTGAATCGCTTGCGCGAAGTGAGCGACGTCAGTCTGGCCGTGTCCCTGCACGCGCCGACCGATGCCTTGCGCAGCGAGTTGATGCCACTCAACCGTAAGTATCCCATTCGTGATCTGCTCGATGCCTGTCGACGGTATGTCGACGGCGATCGGCGCAAGGTCACCTTTGAATATGTGATGCTCGACGGTGTCAACGACTCGCCGGAGCATGCTCGGCAACTGGTTCGACTTTTGCGCACGGTGCCGTCCAAGATCAATCTGATTCCATTCAATCCTTTCCCTGGCACTCGTTACCGGCGCTCCAGCCGGGGTGTCATCGATCGCTTTCGCGACATCTTGGTTGCCGGCGGTCTGACCACCATCACCCGGCGTACCCGGGGTGATGATATCGATGCTGCGTGCGGGCAGTTGGCCGGCAAGGTCATAGACCGTACCCAGCGGCACCTAAAACGTGTCACAGCAGCACAAGGAAGGCCTTTATGAAACGCATCGCGGTTATAGTCTCGTTGTCACTCGCCTTTATCCTGCTCGCGGCCTGCAGTAGCACTTCTGCCCCGGCTTTTCCCGGTAGAAATCTCCACCGTGCATCACAGCTCAATGCGGAACTGGGCGCCGCCTATATACAGCGGGGCAAAAACAAGTGGGCGCTGCAAAAGTTGACGCGGGCATTGAAGGAGAACCCGGATAATGCGCAGGCTCATAGTTATATTGCCGTGCTCTATGAGCGGCTGGGCGAGAAGGCCAAGGCGGAGACCCATTTCCAGGATGCGCTTGAACTCATACCGGACAATATGGACTTGTTGAATAACTACGGCGTGTTCCTGTGTGGTGAGAAGCGCTTCAATGAGGCGGAAAAGTATTTCACCAGAGTGCTGGCGAATCCACTCAACCCGTCGCCAGCCGAGACCAATGAGAATATGGGGATATGCGCCCAACGCGCGGGCTATTTGCACAAGGCCAGTCAATATTTGTACCGGGCACTGCGCCTGGACAAGCACCGGCCCAAGACCTTGTTCTCGCTGGCGCAGATCAGTTATGCAACCGGGGACTATTCACAAGCCCGAAATTTATACCAGCGCTATCTGGCTATTGTCAGGCGCCAGAATCCGCGCTCCCTGTTGCTGGGTATCAAGATAGAAAGTCAGCTGGGTAATAAGAATACCGTTGCGAGCTATGCCCTCTTGTTGAGGGGAAAATATCCGGATTCGAAGGAGACGCGTGAACTGAATAACCTGGGGGCCAAGGGGACGGTTCAATGATAGCGCCACCTCAAGAGCACGCTGAAGGTTTGCCCGAGGAGCGGGGAGACAGTGGTGCGGGGGCGCGTCTGTGCGCGGCGCGGGAGGCGAGGAAGCTCAGTCGGGTGGATGTCGCACGACAACTACATCTCGATGCCAAGCTGGTCGCCGCTCTGGAAAACCAGGATATGGCGAGTCTCCCGCCGTCTATCTTCGTGCGCGGTTATGTGCGCAGTTACGCGCGACTCCTCGACCTGCCTGAGGCGGAACTCGTTGTCGGCTTTGAGACTCAGCGCGACGAGCCGGGGTTATTGCCGAATATTGATCTCAAACCCCAGGCAAGCAGTCATGATGTGCCGGTGCGTCTGATGACTTATACCTTGATTGTCGGTCTGATGACCCTGGCCCTGCTGTGGTGGTTCGGTAAGGGTTCGCAGCCGACGCGCCAACTGCTGGGTCTTGAGGGCACGCTGCCGGTCAATGGAATCCCGGCGGCGACCGCTCCGGACATGCGTCCTGCGCCCAAGGCACCAGTGAGTCCAGCGAGCCCATTGATGCCTGTGGCAGGGCTGGTGCCGGCACGCACGGTGGCTCGTGCACCGCAAAAGGTGCGGCGCACCTCAGTGGTCGGCCGGGCGGTACAGGGTGCGACAGGGATACCGGCCGCTGGCGGGATGGGTGTAGTAGTGCGCCGTGGTGTTGTGCCAGCCGGTGGCGTTCGCCCGTTCGTGCTGTATTACTCACAACCGTCCTGGACCGAGATTAGTGATGCCGATGGCCGCGAACTGGTCTACCAGCTTGTTGCGGCGGGCACGACGCTCAAGCTGGGCGGTCCCGCCCCGTTCTCGGTGTTGCTGGGTTATTCGCCCGGCGTGCATATCGAGTATAATGGGCGACCTTTTGATGTGGCACGTTACAGCCGCAACAATGTGGCCCATTTTGTCATCGGCAAGGCGTCGGCATCTGCGGTGCCGACACCCATGATCCGAGCGCCGATACCTGCCCCGAACGGTTAGGCTTGACGGTGAGTCGCACGCCCGGCTCGTCGGTGTATTGATTCTTGTCCGCTCCCTTGCCGGTGATTGTGCGGCTGGGGAGGCGGATGTGTTCCAGTGAGGGAGGCAGTGTGTCCAAGTCCATCCAGGCGGTGCGGGGTATGAACGACATACTGCCGGTGCAGACCCCGCGCTGGCGCTATCTCGAACAGACCTTCCGCGTGCTGATGGCCCGCTATGGTTACCAGGAGATCCGCTTGCCCCTGCTCGAGAAGACCGAGCTGTTCAAGCGGTCTATCGGTGAGGTAACCGACATCGTCGAGAAGGAGATGTATACCTTCGAGGATCGCAATGGTGATAGTCTGACTTTACGCCCGGAAGGGACCGCCGGTTGTGTGCGAGCTGGCATCGAGCATGGTTTGTTGCACAACCAAACCCTGCGTGCGTGGTATGGCGGGCCCATGTTTCGCCACGAACGGCCACAGAAGGGGCGTTATCGCCAGTTTCACCAACTCGGTGTGGAATGCTTTGGCCTGGATGGGCCGGACATTGATGCCGAGCTAATCTTGATGAGCGCCCGCCTGTGGCGTCTGCTTGGTATGGATGGCGAGGTGAGTCTGCAACTCAACTCGCTGGGCAGCACTGCGGCACGGGTAACCTACCGCGAGGCACTGGTGAGCTATTTCAGTGTGCATCGGGAGGGACTCGATGAGGACAGCCGGCGCCGGTTGCACAGCAACCCGCTGCGCATCCTCGACAGTAAAAATCCGGATATGCAGGCGTTGATCGCCTCGGCCCCGACATTGCCGGACTATCTGGACCCCGTGTCACAGGCGCATTTCGAGGATCTGTGCGCCCGGCTCGATGCCGCCGGCGTGGCCTATGGACTCAACCCACGGCTGGTGCGGGGTCTGGACTATTATGGCAAGACCGTCTTTGAATGGGTGACCACGCGCCTGGGCGCACAGGGCACGGTGTGCGCGGGTGGGCGCTACGACGGTCTGGTCGAGCAACTCGGTGGCCGGGCGACGGCGGGCATTGGTTTTGCCCTCGGCATGGAACGCCTGGTGGCCCTGCTGGACGATATCGATGCTGCGCGCATCAATGGTGCACCGCACCTTTACATGGTACTGGCTGGTGGCGCGGCGCAACATCAGGGACCGATCCTGGCCGAACGCCTGCGTGATGCCGTGCCCGGTCTGCGTCTCCTTATGCACTGTGGCGGGGGTAGCTTCAAGAGTCAGATGAAACGTGCCGATCGCAGCGGCGCACGCTATGCGCTGATATTGGCCGATGATGAAATCGCCGCTGACACGGTGACGCTCAAGCCCCTGCGCGAGGTGCGCGCGCAGCAGAGTCTGGGAAACGCTGCGCTGGTGGGGTATCTGGGTGAGCTGGTGAGCGCTACACCATAATATTACGATGTACCCTGTCCCCCCACTGAGACACTTCGGTGGCGGGCGATACATCCATACAACGAAGGGGATAGGAGACAAGGTGGACGATTATCTCGACGATCATGAACAAGCCGAGGCGCTGAAACGCTGGTGGCAGAAATACGGCAAGTCTGTTGTTACGGGCGTCGTACTGGGCCTGATTGTCCTGTTCGGCACGCGGGGCTGGCTCGCGCACCGTACGGGCCAGGAACAGGCCGCATCGCTGGTCTACGCCCAGTTCAGTCAGGCGCTGGCGGCGGGCAAGACGACGCTGGCCCGACGGAGTGGACAACAACTCATCGAGCAATACGACCGTACCGTGTACGCCATGCTGACAGGGCTGGGACTGGCCAAACTCCAGGTTGCGGGCGGAGACATCAAGGGTGCCGAGGCCCGTTTGCGCTGGGTTCTGGATCATGCACGGCAACCAGGCTTGGTGCACCTTGCCCGGTTGCGTCTGGCGCGAGTGCTGCTGGCCGAGCATCAACCCGATGCGGCACTGGCTCTGCTCAACCAGGGTAAACCGGGTGCCTTTGCGGCGGCCTATGCCAATGTGTCGGGTGATATCTATCAGGCCAAGGGGATGGTCCTGCAGGCCCGTGAGGCCTATCGTGAGGCCCTGATCGGTATGCCTCCAAATGCGCCCATACGTCGTCTGGTCCAGGTGAAGCTCAATGAGCTCGCGATGGCCAGCGCCACGGGCAGCGCTCCTTCGCCCGCTGCCCAAGGACGTAGTGCGGGCTCTGTCGGCGCGCACACGACCTCTGTGGTACCCGTGCGCCCACACAAGGGTGCCCCGTAATGCGCCGTGTGCTGATGTGGCCCTTCTGCATGCGTGCCCTGCGCGGTTTGGGCATACTCGGTTTGGGCGCAGCGCTGGCGGCCTGTAGTACCCTGCCTTCACCGGTATTGCCGCCGACGCCGTTGACCTCCATCAAGACGCCGGTATCGGTGCAAAATGTCTGGTCATTGCAGTCGGGCAATGGTGTGGGGGGAAATTACCTTCGACTCGCCCCAATCATTGTTGCGGGTCGCGGTTATGTCAGCGATGTGCGCGGCCAGCTTGAGGCTTTTGATGTCAAGACCGGAAAGCGTCTATGGCAGGTACAACTCCATGTGCCGGTCACCGGCGGTGTCGGCTATGCCGAGGGCCGGTTGCTGCTGGGTACGCGCCGCGGCACCGTACTGGCCCTCTCCCCGACAAACGGCAAGGTGTTGTGGCGGGCGCAGGTCTCCAGTGAGGTATTGGCACCACCGGTAGGTGCCGATGGGACGGTGGTCGTGCGCACCATCGACGGCAAGCTCTTTGCGCTCAACGCGAACAACGGTAAGCAGCGCTGGAGTTATGATCGTGGCGTACCGGTACTGAGTTTGCGCGGCACCAGTGCACCGGTGATCCACGACGGCATCGTCATTAGCGGATTTGACGATGGTCGGCTCAGCGCATTGACCCTCAACGATGGCACCGTGCTGTGGGTGACCGCTGTGGCCATTCCGAGTGGGCGGACCGAACTGAACCGCATGGTGGATATCGATGGCACCCCGGTGGTGAAGGGCGATACCGTCTATGTGACGAGTTACCACGGGCGGGTCGCGGCGCTCCAGTTGGCTTCCGGGCGCATGCTCTGGGCACGTAATCTCTCCTCTTATCTCGGCCTCGCCGTGGGTGACAAAAAGGTCTATATCAGCGATGCCAGCGGTCATGTCTGGGCGCTGGATCGCTTCACCGGTGCGACCTTGTGGAAACAGGACAAACTCACGCGCCGTTACCTGACGGCGCCCACCCTCTACCAGGGAGATGTGGTGGTGGGCGACTATGCCGGCTATCTCCATTTTCTGTCGCGCGTCGATGGTCGCCGGGTGAGCCGTGTGCGCATCAATGGAACGGCTGATGTCTTTAATGAACTGGGCCCGGCGGTCGAGGAAGACGCGTTTAAGCGACCGCACAATGTGTTGACCCGTCCGGTGGTGGCAGGCCATATGCTAATTGCCCTGGACAGCGATGGCAGGCTGGATGCCTACCGCCTCGGTGCGCGGTGAAAGCCCGCCGGGGAGGCGTGGATGCGCGTAGGGTCTGTACCCCGTTAGCGGTTTCAATCACGGCCTTGGCGGCGCAGTCGATTCACTCCCTGTTCTCAGGCAAATAGAGCACGTATGAAACCCGTTATTGCCCTTGTGGGGCGTCCAAACGTCGGTAAATCGACGTTGTTCAATCGTCTGACCCGGTCCCGCGACGCCTTGGTGGTCGATCAGCCGGGGTTGACGCGTGATCGTCAATTCGGCGAAGGCAAGCTGGGTGGCGGTGACTATCTGGTAGTGGATACCGGTGGCCTGGTCGGCGGCGAGGCGGGACTCGATGGGCTCATGGCCCAGCAATCCTGGCAGGCCGTCGGGCAATCCAGTCTGGTGCTGTTTCTGGTCGATGCCCGTGACGGCATCATGCCCGTGGATGGAGATATCGCCCGGCGCCTGCGCCAGATGGGCAAACCGGTACTCGTGGTGGTCAACAAGTCCGAGGGTTTGATGCCCGAGCTGGCCGCTGCAGACTTTCATGTCCTGGGGTTGGGCCACCCCGTAGCGATCTCGGCGGCCCATGGCGAGGGCGTGCGTACCCTGATGGAGGGGGTGCTCAGGAACCACCTGTTGGGCGAGGACGATGAGGATGAACAGGTCGACCTCGGCATCAAGATTGCCATCATCGGTCGGCCCAATGTCGGCAAATCGACGCTGCTCAACCGTATCCTCGGCGAGGAACGGGTGGTGGTTTTTGATCAGCCCGGCACCACCCGCGACAGTATCTATGTCCCGTTTGAACGCGATGGCCAACTGTATACTCTGATCGACACGGCGGGCGTGCGGCGACGCGGCCGGGTGCACGAGGTCGTAGAAAAATTCAGCGTTATTAAAACGCTGCAAGCGGTTGAAGACGCCAATGTGGTGGTCATGGTGCTCGATGCCCGTGCGGGTATCAGTGACCAGGATGCCAGCCTGCTTGGTTTTGTCATGGATACCGGCCGCGCGCTGGTGGTGGCACTCAACAAGTGGGATGGACTGTCGGCCGATACGCGCGAGGACATCAAACGCGAGCTGGAATTCAAATTACCCTTCACCGATTTTGCCCGGGTCCATTTCATTTCCGCCCTGCACGGTAGCGGGGTGGGCAATCTGTTCGACTCGGTCCTGCGTGCCTACGCCTCGGCCATGCGCAAGTTCTCCACCCCGGAGTTGACCCGATTGCTGGAGTCGCTGGTGGTGCAGCACCAGCCACCGCTGGTACACGGTCGGCGTATCAAGCTGCGCTATGCCCATCAGGGGGGCGTCAATCCGCCGGTCATCGTCATCCACGGCAACCAGACCGAACGCGTGCCGGATGCCTATCGACGCTATCTCATCAATGCCTTCCGCAAGTACTTTCGACTGGAGGGCACACCGATGCGGGTCGAATTCAAGACCGGTGCTAACCCCTTCAAGGGCCGGCGCAACACCCTCACACCCCGACAGGATCACAAACGCAAGCGCCTGTTACGGCACCACAAAAAACCTTGAACCGGGGCTCTGATATGTCGTTGTGAGACGGACACTACCTATGTGTGTTCGCTGGCTACGCCAGACATCGGCCCGCCTGGAGCATGTCCGTCATGGCATCCGCCGTCAACGGTTTGCTGAAGTAATAGCCTTGTATGGCATCACATTCGTAAGTGCGCAGGAAGTCGAGTTGTTCGGCTGTTTCTACGCCTTCGGCGATCACGCGAATGCCAAGGCTATGGGACATGGTGATAATGGTACGCACAATGGTGGCATCATTGGGGTCCGAGGCGATGCCACCCACAAACGACTGATCGATCTTGAGCGTGCTGATGGGAAATCGTTTGAGATAGCTGAGTGAGGAATAGCCCGTCCCGAAATCATCAAGTGAGAAGACGACGCCGAGGCCACGCACTTGCTCCATCGTGGCGAGCGTAACGTCGGTATTGTGTATCATGATACTTTCCGTCAACTCCATATCCAGGCGACCCGGATTGATACCCGTCTCATTCAGCACCTTCGCCACCAGTGCAGGAAGATCGTAGTGCTGAAATTGGCGCCCGGAGAGATTGACGGCGACCTGAAGCGTGGCGAATCCCGCAGTGTCCCATACTTTTGCCTGGGTACAGGCAGCGTGCAACACCCATTCACTAATAGGGATGATGAGTCCATTTTCTTCAATAATCGGGATGAATTCATTGGGTGGTACCAGACCACTGTCTGGATCTTGCCAGCGTATCAACGCCTCCACGCCGATGATCCGACCGGTGTCCAGGCTGACCTGGGGCTGGTAGTACAATACAAACTCATCGCGTGTCACCGCATGGCGCAATGCGGTCTCCATCGCAAGGCGTTTGTTGGTGCTGTGGTTGAGGTCTTTAGTGTAGAAGCGGTACATATGGCGTCCCAGCGCCTTGGCGTGGTACATGGCGGCATCGGCATTGCGCAGTAGATTCTCAACATTGTCGTCATCAAGAGGAGACAGCGTAATACCGATCGACGTACTCACAAAGAGTTCTCTTCCAGCGATATTAAAAGGGGCCGAGAAACAATCCAGTATTTTCTGCGCAATGTATGCCACATCGCCCTCGCAGGCAATATCGGTGAGTAGGATAGTAAATTCGTCCCCCCCAAGACGGGAGACAGTGTCGCTGGCACGCATGCAGGCGACAAGCCGCTCTCCCGTCATTTTCAGAAGATTATCGCCTGCTTCATGGCCCAGTGTGTCGTTGACGATCTTGAAGTGATCGAGATCGAGAAACATCAACGCCAGAATACGCCCCCGGCGTTGTGTCTCGACGATTGCCACGCGCAAACGGTCATACAGGAGCGTTCGGTTAGGGAGCCCCGTCAGCGGGTCATAATAAGCGAGATGATTCAGTTGCTCGGCATTTCGTCGGTGTTCGGTGACGTCCTGCACCGTCCCATGTAGCTGGACGGCCGTGCCGGCATCGTCATAATTGGCCGTGGCACTGTAATGGACGATGCGCTCAGTACCCGCCAGAGTGATGATCCGGCAGTCGATCGATGAAGGCGTTGCCTCGGTAGCGGCCCTATGGTCGGCGGTCTCGACCAGGTAGTGGTCATCCCGATGTACCCTGTTGAGGAACTGCGCACGGTTCGGAGTAAATTCTTCCGATGAAAGGCCGAAAATTCGGTAGACCTCGGCAGACCAGTGCATTTCATTGGTGTGAAGATCCCGCTCCCAGTGACCGATATGTGCAATACGCTGGGCCTCTTCAAGGTGCTTGACGCTCACGCGCAACGCCTCCTCCACCGCCACGCTGGCGGTAACATCTTTACCGGTAGACACGAAGTGTGTGATGTTGCCTGTGTCGTTGCGCAAGGGCGTGATGGTCTTCTCTTCGTAATACAGGGTACCGTCTTTCTTGCGATTAGTGATGCGAGCACGGAACACATCACCGCGCAGTATGGCCTTCCACATCCGGGTATAAAATACGCTATCATGGATGCCGGATTTTATCATGCTTGCATTTTTACCAAGGCACTCTTTTTTTGTATATCCTGTCGTGTCCTCATGCGCCGGATTCACATATTGAATGATGCCGTAACGGTCGGTGATCACCACGGCATCCGCAGTCTGCTCAACGACATGGGAGAGGCTGCGCGTTTGCGATTTATAGCGTTGGCGTTCAGTGTCGTCCTGCATGAACAGGTGGTAGCAGAGGCTGTTCGTCTGACTGTCATAATCACGGACCATGACCACATGGTAGTGACATATCACCCCGTTTTTGCGCCGCATCCGAATATTCAGTTCCGCCTTGCCGGCGGACCGGGCGTGTTGGAAGCCTGCCATCGCGGCATCCTTGTCATCAGGATGTACAGTGATCGGCCAGCGTTTTTTCAGTAATCGGGTGGGGGCATAACCGAGGATAGTGGCACAGGCCTTGTTGGCGAAAATATACCGCCCGTCGCCGTCGATCCTGGCGATGCCATCGACGGTATTGTCGAGAGCATCATGCAATAACTGGGTGTGGCGCCGGCGTTCAAGTTCTATCCTGGTGCGGTTGGACGCTACCAGCAGGATGCTCTGTACACGATTGCGTTCGGTAATGGGACTTTTATGCATAACGGCAATAAGACCCAGCACCTGCCCGCCGGCAGTGGCGATCGGATGGCCGATGAAGGCATTGACGTGATAGCGCTGAATGAGGCTGTCCCTCGGGAAGCGTTTCATGGCATCCCCAGCAATGTGACATACCATTTTGCACTCGCCGCCGCACAAGGTGTCGGGGGGAGAGAGCGGATAGTCGATGTTGTCGGTCAGCGTGCCGTGTGCGCAGAAAGCAAGCGTACGCAGCATATCAGTGGTTCCCGGGCAAAATTCGCCGATGAACACATAATCGACGTCTAATGTGCGCGAGAGGGTCAGCACCAGATTTTCGAGAAAATCATCACTGGATGGGATAGACAGTGCTTCAGCAACCTCGTGCAACGACACCTGCATTCCCCGCTGTTGTTCGCGGGAGCGCTGGTAGGCCAGGCCGGGGGCGAGTGCATTGGCAGAGCGCTTGGTGATAAGTTCGTCAACGTGGCTAAAAGGGTGTCCATCGGCCTTCTCGCTCAGGTAAATGTGGCCATATATCTGACCGCGCCACGATATGGGCGCGATCAGAAGGGTCTTCATCATCGGGTGATGGGGAGGGAAGCCGACTGAGCGGGGATCGGCAGAAAGATCGTCGATGCACAGGACATGATCTATGGAGACCCTGATCCCGAGTAGGCCCCGACCCTCGGGCCCGGGCGCAGGGCCTATATGTCGAGCCTCTGCTGCCGTGATGCCGGTGTAGACGAACTGTTTGAAGGTACCGGCGTTGTCGAAAATACCGATGGCCCCGTAACGTGCACCGAGCAGGGTTGCAAGCGCCTCTATTGCTGCCTTCAGCAAATGATTCTCAATGCCGTGCTTGCCGAGCAGACCAAGAATAGGCGGCGTTGCAGCGTCTGGACCCTGTGAGACTACTGCTGGCATTGATTGTCGTGGTGACGGCTCGTTATATGCGGTCATGGGAAAAACGCATCACGGTGTCCCCGTCGTCGTTCAGCAACCAGCCACATCATCACGTCGCGCTCAGTGCGCATGTTGCGGTAGTGGCCGATCAGGCGCTTATCGTTGGGGGCATGGGTCCTCCATCTTGCGGGGCACGTTGTCTCGTTGCCGCCTGGAGTCTCCGGCGTCGCATGGGATTGGTTCATATCTTGAATTGTCCTACCTGTTGCAACAGTTCCTCCCCCAGCCTGGCCAATTCCAGGCTGGACGACGATGTCTGTTCGCTCGCCGCTGCGGACTGTTCCGTCACCTGCTGGATATTGACGATATTGCGATTGATCTCATCGGCAACCGTGGCCTGCTCCTCAGCGGCAGTGGCGATTTGATTGTTCATGTCATTGATACCACCGACCGCCGCCGTGATCGCGCTGAGCATCTCCCCCGTTTCGCGTGCTTTTTCCACGACGTGGTGTGCCTGTGCCCGGCTCTTGTCCATGACGCCTACCGCATTGTTGGCGCCGGATTGCAGGTCATCGATCATTTTTTCAATCTCTAAGGTGGATTCCTGCGTGCGTCGCGCCAACGTCCTGACCTCATCTGCCACGACGGCGAAACCACGACCCTGCTCGCCGGCGCGCGCCGCCTCGATGGCGGCATTGAGTGCCAGCAGGTTGGTCTGTTCGGCAATCCCCTTGATGACATCCAGTACCGTGCCGATATTCTCGCTCTCCCCCTTGAGGTGTTGAATCGCACTCGCTGATGCCTCTATCTCGAGCGCCAGTTTATCGACCGCACTGACCGTTTCATGCACAACCTCCCGACCGGACTCGGCGCGGGCATTGGCCTCATTCGCCGATGTGGCCGCCCGGCTCGCATTTTTTGCGACCTCCTGTACGGTGGTCGCCATCTCGTTCATGGCCGTCGCGCCCTGTTGGGTCTCGACGCTGAGCTGCTGTACGCCGGCGCTGGTTTGCTGGGTAACGGCGGATAATTCCTCTGCCGCCGCCGCGACCTGTGTCGTGACGCTGGCAACCGCGCTCATCGTGTTGCGAATCTTGCCCACGAACAGGTTAAAGGCGCGGGCGACATCACCGGTCTCATCCCTGGCACTTTCATCAATGCTCGCAGTCAAGTCGCCCTCACCCTGGGCAATGTCTTCCAGGCGGTACAACAAACGGCGCAGCGCACCACTGATGCCCAGTGCGATGTACAATGCGATGGCAATGCCCGCCACCAGACCAAGGGCCGTGAGGGCCAGCATCTGGTGGCGGTCAGAGGCGTAGTTTTGGTCGCTGATGGCAGAGTCCTTCGCCATGTCGGCCCGGGCGCTGTTTATGAGCTGCGCGATAAGCCCGCCGGCTTGCTGGCGCAGGGGCTCGCCCACCTTCTGTGACAATTTAAAGGCGCGCTGATTAGTGTCGGCGAGAGAAAGTTTCACCACCTGATTGTGCAGTTTCAGGTACCTGGCGTAGGCCAGCCCGAAGGTATGCAGCTCGGTTTTGCCTTGTGGGGACGCCACTGTCTTGAGTGTAGCCAGGCGCTTGTCCAGTAGGCTTTTGACTCCCGCAGTGGATTTGACATAGGCGTTCATTGTCGGCTGGGTGGTGGCCAGGATGAGGTCCTTCTCGTTGCGCTGGATTTGCACCAGTGCACGGGCGATGCGCGCGGACAGCCTGATGCGCTCGCCCACGGTACGGGCATCGCCAAGCGCCGCGACCTGTGTCAGCTGTTGCGTATTGCGCACTATAAAGGCGTCCATGATCCTGGACGCGCGTTCGTAGGCGCTACGCGCTTGGCCCGTGGACAGGGCCCTGGCGTGCACGTTGGAGTTCAGCCGTGCGAGGTTTTCAATTCTTGCATTGAGCGCGGCGTCTTGTTTCACCGTGCGGGTGAGTGTGGTGATGAGCACCCGATCATGTTTATCCAGCAAGGGGCGCAACCGGGCAATGTGCTTACTCATCTTCGCCATGGTGGTGTCGATCCGCTGGCCATACCCCTCTATGGCCGGTTGAGCCTCAGCCAGTATCATGCCCTTGCTGGCAGCATCGACGGTGTGCATCTCGCGACTTATTGCACCGGCCAACTCAAGCCGAGTGGACGAGACTGCGACGATCTTGTTGAGTCGGTTATTCATGTCCGACAGGTTGCTGATGCCCATCCATGCCAGCCCCGCCAGCATGAGGATGAGCACGCTAAAGCCGGCAATGAGTTTGACTTTGATCGAATAAAAGTTGGTGAAGAGTGATTCCATTTCAGAGCCCCTTTATCAAACGTGATTCCCTGGGTGTGTGTGCGGGTATGGGGTCGGCACGAAACGCCCTCTTGTCAGAGGGGGCGTCATTACGGCGTGCGTTTTTTTGTCACCGTGCGGGTGAAGACTGACTGATGACGCCTCAGGCCGTCATTGCGTCACTATCTCTCTATTTGTGTGCTTGACATAATCTTTACTTTATTGAAAATTTTGCTATTTTTATTATAAGAGCGAATCTAAAGTAAAGTATATATTTAGTATATGTCAAGTGTTAGTTGCTGTTTTATTTATGCGGATTCACTTTAAATTTGTACAATGTGCGATAACCAGACAGAACATGCGGGAGATGGGCAGCGTGACATGGCCCAACGGCTCAGGATTGCTTTGGCCGGCAGGGGGATGAAAGCGAAAGTGGCGCAACGGTGTGCCGTTACCCCCCAGGCCGTCACCGGATGGCTAAAGACGGGACGTATCGATAAAAAACACCTTTTGACCATCAATAAATTAACCGGACATGGTTTCGAATGGCTCCTCACTGGCGAAGACCCCCTGCGAGTGGCCCCAGGCGCAAGCGGTACAGAGACGGATCATCCGCTGGTGTCGCCATTGACCCAAAGAGAACACGGGCTGCTTTTGTTGTTCCGCCAGTTCTCGCGCGAGGAACAAGAGCACGCCTGGATGATCATGGATGCACTGGTGAAATTCAAAGGGGTGAAGGCAGCGGAGTGAAACGAGAGAGCGGTAAGGGACTGTGGGGCCAGGGGTTCTAAGAGCCGAGGAAGGTGTGAACACCGGTCAGTAATAACTGGGCGCCGACCGCGAGCAGGATCAGACCCATGAAGCGCAAGAAGATGCGATTGGCGCGCTCACTGATCCGTTTGGCCAGCCAGGCCGAGGAGCGTAGCGACACAAACAGGACCACACAGGTGGTGGTAATGGCGATCAGGTTCACCGTCATGCCCGTCCACCAGGAGGCGTTGCGTGTGCTGAGCGTGATGACCGTGGTGATGGCGCCGGGGCCGGCAATCAGCGGCATGGCAAAGGGGACCAGCACCGAGTCCTCGCGCGCCGTCTCGGGCTTGGTGTCAAACTGCACCTTGGTCGGGCTGCCGCGCAGCATTTCCAGTCCCATCAGCAAGACCACCAGACCGCCTGCGGCCTGGAACGCCGGAATCGAAATGCCAAAGACTCTGAGGACCCAATGACCGCTGAGGTTGGCGATCATGAGGATGATGAACACGGCGAGCGTGGCGTGGATGGCGGCACGGTGTTGCTCCGCAGGACTGAGCGATTCGGTGAACGAGGAGAACAATGGGGCGGCGCCAATCGGATTGGCGATGGCGAGCAGCGCGATCGTGGCCTGGATGACATGGTCCATTTTGCTGAGTGTAATAGAGTCTGCGAGACATCGACAGGGTCACCGGTGCGGTGTGTCGCTCCGATACCCGTGAGACCTGACAGAATATGTGTGCCGGTCTGGCGGATTTTTATCTCGGTGCGCCCTATCAGGGAAATGCCGGATGGAACCCCATTCCAGACTTGCGTGTGATCCGTTGTTGACAGGCGTTTAGCGTGGTTTATAGGGTGTCAGTTCGGCAAACAGCCGGGCCGGCAGGAATAGCGCCGGATCGACGCGCACATCGTTGAGGCTGACACTCCAGTGCAGGTTGGGGCCGGTCACACGCCCGGTGTGACCTATCGCGCCAATAACCTGGCCACGCATGACCCATTCGCCCGGATGCACGTCGATTTTGCTCATATGGCAATACATCGTGACCAAACCCTGGCCGTGGTCGATGAAGACCGTATTACCGTTGAAGAAGTAGCGCCCCGTGGTGATCACCCGACCACTGGCGGGGGCCCGGATGGGTGTGCCTTGCGGTGCGGCGATGTCGATACCGCTATGTGGTTTGCGGGCCTCGCCGTTGTAGAAGCGGCGTATCCCGAAGGGGCGCGTCCCCATTAGTTCCGTCCCCATTAGTTCGTTAGTGTAATCCCTTTGTCTCATGGCACATTAATAGGCTCTTTAAATGAGCGTGCGCGCTTTTTCCAGATCAGCGGGCGTGTCAACGGAAAGACTTTGGTAATCATCTACAATGGTGATACTGATATCGATACCATTTTCCAGCGCACGTAGCTGTTCCAGCTTTTCTGTTTTTTCAAGCGATGTTTGTTTCAGTGTCATCAGACGTTGTAATGTGTCTCGAGTGTAAATATATATTCCTGTTTGTATTAACGCCTGGTTTGGTAGCCCGCCATCTTGAGAAGATGGTATACAACGACGGGAGAAATATAGCGCATTACCTTGTCGGTTGGTGACTACCTTGGCAGTGGTTGGGTCATTCATTATGTCGGGATTAGTTGCCCAGTGTGCCAGCGTACCCATTTGAGCATTGGTTTGTTTGGAAAAATCGCTGATGAGTTGATCGATATGATCCGGGTCTAATAATATTTCATCGCCCTGAATATTTACAAAAATGTCGCCACTTGAGTCCTGTTGCATAAACTCGGCGATGCGATCTGTCCCAGATGCACATTCGGTTGATGTCATGGTGGCACGATAACCTGCACGGATGACGGTATCGAGGATACGTCTGTCATCTGTCAGTACAATAATATCATCAATATTTTTTGCTTTGCTGGCCTTTTCAACAATATGCAACACCATCGGTTTGCCGTTTATGTCGCATAAGGGTTTGCCCGGCAAACGTGTTGAGGCATAGCGGCTGGGTATGCAACCAATAATCTTCATGAGTGCCAATTTATTCAGGTAAACTTTTTAGCGTCTTCCAGGAACTGAGCAATGCCGATATCGGTTAGCGGGTGTTTTTGCATTTGCGCCAACACGTTACCCGGGATAGTAAAAATATGTGCGCCCACCAATGCCGGTTCAATGACATGCATTGGGCTACGAATTGATGCGACAATGATTTTTGATGTTATTTCAGCATAGTTAGCAAAAATGGCAGCAATTTCTCGAATTAATTCATTTCCTTCAATCGAAATGTCATCAAGACGGCCAACAAACGGACATACATTTGTTGCGCCTGCCTTGGCTGCGAGAATTGCCTGACTGGCAGAGAAAATCAATGTAACATTGGTTTTGATACCTTCGTCTGAAAAACGTTTGACGGCTTTAAGTCCTGCATTACACATTGGAATTTTGACGACGATGTTGTCTGCAACCTTAGCCAGTTCTTTGCCTTCTTTGTAAATGCCTTCTTCATCCAGCGATAAGACTTCGGCGTGTATTGGTCCATCGACAATTTCACAAATGTCATTGATTGCTTGTGACATGGACTTGCCGGTTTTGGCGATCAGTGTCGGGTTGGTTGTCACTCCATCACACAGCCCTAGTTCAAGGCCTGCCTTGATGACTGACGTGTCAGCGCTATCGACATATATTTTCATGCTTTTGCTCCAATAAAATAATTTTCAGTACTGTTTAGTTTGTCCTGCGATTCGAGTAGGGAGTTTATCATTTCTCTAACGGCAGCATTGCCGCCACGTTTATCAGTTACCCAGTCGGCCTGTTGTTTTACACGCTCGACTGCGTTTGCAGGTGCAACAAATAGCCCAACGAGGGGTTGGCAGACCAAGTCCAGTATGTCATCACCCATATATAAAACTTCGCTGGTTTTAAGTCTGGTCTTGTTGATTATGCCTTGCAGTGCATCTTGTTTGTAAAAGTGATTGCTTTCATAATAATCGAAGTTTAGTTCAGTGATGCGTCGTTCCACGGCGGCAGATACTCTGCCAGTTAATACGGCCAGCTTAAGGCCAGCCTGTTTTGCCAGCGTAATGCCAAAGCCATCCTGAACATGGAATGATTTAATGTCTGTATCGCCACCGGCATAAATAATCGATCCATCTGTTAAAACACCGTCAACATCCAGTACGATTAACTTTATCGCGCGTAGTTTTTCTTTTAATTGAGAGTTCATTATAAATAAAGAGCTGTGTTAGCTAATTTCCCATGACTGGACAAGATCATGTAATTCGACCGCCATCTTAAGCAGAGATTCCATCTTGTCCAATTCAAACATCGATGCCGCATCACATAAACCTTCTCGTGGTTTTGGGTGGGTTTCAACAAACAATCCATGTGCGCCTGCGGCCATGCCTGCGCGGGTTAACGCCGGGATGAACTGGGGTTCACCACCACGGGGGTCTTTTGAACTAATACCATAAATCCGAACGATATGACCCGCATCGAAGATGACCGGGTAACCTAAATCAGACATGATAGGAATCGCGCGAATGTCTGTCACCAGTCGGTTGTAGCCAAAACTGGACCCCCGTTCACACAACAGAATACTTTGATTTCCGACCGATGTGATTTTATCGATTGGCGAGTCCATGTTTTCTGGTGCCAGAAATTGTCCTTTCTTGACGTTAATGACTTTACCGGTTTCACCTGCGGCCAGTAATAATGATGTTTGCTGGCAAAGATAGGCCGGAATCTGTAATACATCCAAAACTTCGCTTGCGGGTGCACAATCCGTTTCTCGATGAATATCACTGAGGACCGGTAAATTGAATTCGTTACCGATAGTTTGCAATGCTTTTAAACCTTCGTCTATTCCCAGACCGCGATTATTGCTGGCCGCACCGCGGTTGTCCTTTTCATACGATGATTTAAAGACGTAATTAAAACCTATTTTTTCTGAAAGCTTAACCATATGCTCGGCGACGCGCATACCTAATGCTTCGTTTTCAAGCAGACAGGGACCTGCAATCACGCAGAGTTTTTCGCCTTTACCAACAGTAAAATTCTTTATCTTGACGTTACGCATAACGACCTCAAATGGATTGTATAACGAACCCACCATATTAAGGGGAAAAGTAAATGCAGTCAAAGAATAGCCTTGAGACTGCATCGTGGGGTACGCAAGGCCATCCGGAACAAGGGGGCACTTTCCCAACGATGATGTGGCTACAAATCTCATCCGGCTGGCGCTGCACAACCTGACGGCCAAGTGGAAGAATTCCCCCATCGCCTGAGCTGAAGCTAAGGCACGGTTTGCGATACAATGCGGGGAGCGCTTCAGGCTCGATGACTGATTAACCCAAACGGCTCACACAAAAAACCTGACGCTACCACGAAAAACGAATTAATCAGGTTTCCTGTTGGTTTGCCAACAAACACTGAGTTGCCGGTCAATGCCTTCCTGCACTCATGCAGTCGTACCTCATTGCCACCGGCCCCGACAGGGACGCAACGTGTTGACCCTGAAAACACCGCCCGCCGTGTCCGAAAAGCACCTTTATCGATTCCGGCAGAATTTCGGTCGGATTGAACATGAAATACACCAGAAAATCAGACTGTTAATGCCTCTTTCATTGCGCTCTCTCGCGGCATGTTCACGAAAACACTCCCTTCTATGCACCCAAACACGACCTTCGATACCATTGCAATCCTCGGAATACTGGGTTTATAGTCCCCATACGCGTGGATGACAATGTCGTCTGTTCCGCGCTACCAATGTGCACCGAGAGGGAAGCCTGACCTTGATCCACCCGCAGGCCATCATCGACCCGTCTGCCAGACTCGCCGACGGGGTGAGTGTCGGTGCATTTTCAGTGGTGGGTGCCGGGGTCGAGATCGGCGAGGGCACGTGTATCGCGTCGCACGTGGTCATCGATGGCCCCACCCGCATCGGTCGCGATAATAGGTTCTACGCGTTTGCCGCCATCGGCGGTGACCCGCAGGACAAGAAGTACGCCGGCGAGAGTACAGCTCTGGAAATCGGCGATCGTAACGTGATCCGCGAATACTGCACCATTAGCCGTGGCACTATGCAGGACCAGGGTATCACCCGCATCGGTAACGACAATTGGATCATGGCCTACGTGCACATTGCCCACGACTGCTGCATCGGCAACCATACCATCTTTGCCAACAGTGCATCGCTGGCCGGGCATGTGGTGGTCGAGGACCACGTGATCCTCGGCGGCTTCACCCTGCTGCACCAGTTCTGCAAGGTAGGTGAACACGCCTTTACCGCCATGAACAGCGTCATCTCCAAGGACGTACCGCCCTTCGTCATGGTCTCCGGCCACATGGCCAGGCCCCACGGTCTCAACAGTGAAGGCCTCAAGCGGCGAGGTTTTTCCCCCGACACCCTGTCGCAACTGCGCAAGGCCTACAAGATCCTCTACCGCTCCGGTCTGACCCTGGAGCAGGCCATCGAGCAACTGCAGGCCATGGAGGGGGCCACCAACGGCAGTGTTGCCAAGATTGATCAGCTGGTGGCTTTCCTCAAGGGAATGACCCGCGGCATCGTGCGTTAAGGGTTGCAGGGATGCGCATCGGAATCGTCGCCGGCGAGGCATCGGGCGATCTGTTGGGCGCAGGTTTGATCAGCGCCATCCGCCAACACTATCCGCACGCTGCCTTCGAGGGCGTCGCCGGCCCGCAGATGATCAATGCCGGGGCGCAGACACTGTTTCCCATGGAACGTCTGTCGGTGATGGGTTTTTCCGAGGTGTTCGGTCGCCTGCGGGAACTGCTGAACATCCGCAGCCAGCTGGCGGGCCATTTCATGGCCAATCCGCCCGACGTGTTCATCGGCATCGATGCGCCGGATTTCACCCTCGGGTTGGAGCGCAAGCTGCACAAGGTCGGCATCAAGACTGTGCATTATGTCAGCCCCTCGGTATGGGCCTGGCGCCAACGGCGGGTGAAGAAAATCGTCAAGTCTACCGACCTGATGCTGACCCTGTTTCCCTTCGAGGCCGAGTTCTATCGTGAGCACCACATGTCGGTGCACTTCGTAGGTCACCCGCTGGCAGACCTTATCCCCATCATGCAGCCAGACCAGGCCGCGGCACGTCGTGCGCTAGGAGTGGCGGTAGAGGGCGAGGTGCTGGCGCTACTGCCGGGCAGTCGATCGACAGAGCTCAAGTACCTCGCCGCCCCTTTCATCGATACCGCACGCTGGCTGAGGCTGCACAGGCCCAATCTGCACATCGTGGTGCCGCTGGTCAACAAGGAACGGCGCGCCCAGTTCCAGTCCATCCTCGCTGGTGTACCGGAACCGCCGCATATGACCCTGGTGGACGGTCGTGCACGTGAGGTGATGGCCGCCGCCAATGTAGTGTTGCTGGCCTCAGGTACCGCCAGTCTGGAGGCTATGCTGCTCAAGCGCCCCTTGGTGGTGGCCTACCGTATGGCTCCGTTCAGCTACTGGCTGGCGAAGCGCCTGCTGAAGGTAAAGAGTGTATCGCTGCCCAATCTACTCGCCAACGAGATCCTCGTTCCGGAGCTCCTGCAGGATGAGGCGACACCGGATCGACTGGGCCAAGCGGTACTTCACTATTTCGAAAACCCGCAGGCGGCGGCAGAGGTGATGGGACGTTTCAATGAGATTCACCACGAACTGCGCCAGGACGCCAGCCAGCAGGCGGCGAGGGCGGTACTGGAGCTGATCGGCCGATGAGCGAGCAGATGGGGCTGGATTTTGGTCTGCAGATCAGCCTCATTGCTGGCGCCGATGAGGTCGGTTGTGGCCTGTTGGCCGGACTGTGTGCTGGGTGCGGGGCCGTGCCGAGGTCGAAGAGATCGATGAACTGAATATCCTTCAGGCCACCCTGTTGACCATACGCCACGCCATGTCGACCCCCGAACCGCCACCGCAGCAGGTGCTGGTGAACGACGACCTCTGCCCCGACTTATCCTGTAGCGCCAAAGCCATCGCCACGCTAAACGCCTGCCACCAACATGAACCACACGCGAGTCTGGGATGGGGTTCTATGAAGAAGGGGCCCGGCCCGGTCGTCAGGCGGGTCAGGCGGGGAGTACGCGTGGGGGTGAAAAACGCTGTCTCGAAGCCTCTGTTCATGATGCCTATGAGTCTCGAATGTCTTTGATTTCACACACCAGCCAGCCTTCGCTCAGCTGTGCCTCCAGCGTTTCGCCACGCCGCGCCTCGGCAGCGCGGTGCAGGACCCGTCCGTCCGCTGGTCGGCGGATGATGGCATAGCCCCGGGTCAGGGTGGCCAGGGGGCTGAGCGTGTCCAGGGTGCGGACGAGTGTGCCGAGTTGTTGCTGGCGCGCAGCGAACAGTCGCTGGGCGGCCTTGCCCAGACGCGAGGCGAGTTCACGCTGGCGGCTCTGGTGGCGCGCCATGCGTTCGCCCGGGTTGTACCGGGCGACGCGCAGCGCCAGGGCCTGCAGTTGGGCCTCGGCGTGGCGTGATACCGTGCGCTGCCCACGCAGCAGGCGCAATTCCAGTTCATCGAGGCGCTGGCCGATGTCCTGTAAACGCCGACCAGGGTGGCGCAGGCGTTTTCCCAGCCCGTCCAGATGCCGGTGTGCCTGGGCCAGCCTGTCGCGCAGGCGCCAGTTGAGGCGTTGGGCCAATTGTGCGAAGTGGGCGTGCCAGGCCGTTTGGTCCGGGCTGACCAATTCTGCGGCCCCGGTCGGGGTTGGTGCACGCTGATCGGCGACAAAATCGGCAATGGTGAAATCGATTTCGTGGCCGATGCCGGTCACGACCGGTATCGGACTGGTGTAGATGGCCCGCGCCACCCCCTCCTCATTGAAGGCCCAGAGGTCCTCCAGCGAACCGCCGCCACGGGCCACGATGAGTACGTCACACTCGGTGCGCCTGCCCGCCTGGATGATGGCGGCGGCAATCTGTGCCCCGGCTCCCGCGCCTTGAACCGCCACGGGATAGACGATGATCGGCAGGGTGGGGAAGCGCCGTCGCAGCGTGGTGATGATGTCGCGAATGGCCGCGCCGCTGTGCGAGGTGACCACACCGATGCGCCGCGGCAGGGTTGGCAGCGCTCTTTTGCGCTCGGCATCGAACAGACCCTCCTGATCGAGGCGCTGCTTGAGGATCTCGAAGGCACGGCGCAGTGCACCGTCACCGGCCCCTTCTATGTGCTCGACGATGAACTGATACTCCCCACGGGGTTCATACAGGCCCACGCGCCCGCGCACCAGCACCTGCTGGCCGTTGGTCGGACTGAAGCCCAGGTGCAGGTTATGCCTGCGAAACATGGCGCAGCGGACCTGGGCGCCACCATCCTTGAGCGAGAAGTACAGATGCCCGGAGGCGGGGCGCGCCAGATTGGACAGTTCGCCCTCGACCCACAGCAGCGGAAAACTGTCCTCAATCAGACCGCGTACCTCGTGGTTGAGTTGCGTGACGCTGTAGACCTGGCGTCCCGACACAGCGGGTGCAGTCAGGGCGTGTGCGGGGGGGGTGGCGGCTATCGCGTCGGCACCAGGCAATGCAGTACGTTGTTTGGACATGCGTCGATGATAGCGCAGATGGGTGCAGGCTTCAGCGAGTGGAGAGGGTGGTGGCGTGGGTGGGAGAACCGGGGGGCAGCACAATGGATTTCATGCCCGATGGCGGGTTTCCGTTTACCGCACGGCGCCATGTCTATATAATTTCCGCTTTTAGTAGCCTTGGAAATCCCCCTATGCTGCGCATTGTTCAGGAAGCCCTCACGTTCGATGATGTTCTGCTCCTCCCTGCCCACTCCACCGTGTTGCCCAGGCAGGCCGAACTCAAGACCCGCCTGACCCGGGACATCACCTTGAATATTCCCTTGATGGCTGCCGCCATGGATACCGTGACCGAAGCGCGTCTGGCCATTGCCATGGCGCAGGAAGGCGGTATCGGTATCATCCACAAGAACATGACGGCCGAGGAGCAGGCCGCTCAGGTGCGTCTGGTCAAGAAATACGAGAGTGGTGTCATCAAGGACCCCATCACGGTCTCACCGAATGCCAGTATCCATGAGGTCCTGGCCCTGACCCGTGCGCAAAACATCTCCGGTGTGCCGGTAGTCGATGGCGAGAACCTGGTGGGTATCGTGACGAGCCGCGATCTGCGTTTCGAAACCCGTTATGACAGCCCGGTGTCGAAGATCATGACATCGAGAGATCGCCTGATCACCGTGCGCGAAGGCGCCGCCGCCAGTGACGTCCTCAAGCTACTGCACAAGCATCGCATCGAGAAGGTGCTGGTGGTCAACGATGCGTTCAAGTTGCGAGGCCTGATCACGGTCAAGGATATCCAGAAGGCCACGGAGTTTCCCAATGCCTGCAAGGACGAACAGGGTCGCCTGCGTGTCGGCGCCGCTGTTGGCGTGGGCGAGGGCACCGAGGAACGCGTCGATGTCCTGGTCGCCGCGGGGGTGGATGTCATCGTGGTGGACACCGCCCATGGCCACTCCCAGGGAGTGATCGACCGTGTGCGCTGGGTCAAGCAGACTCACCCGCAGGTCCAGGTCATCGGCGGCAATATTGCCACGGCGGCGGCGGCTCAAGCCCTGGCCGAGGTGGGTGTCGATGCCGTGAAGGTGGGTATCGGTCCAGGCTCCATTTGTACCACCCGCATCGTTACCGGTATTGGTGTGCCGCAGATCACCGCTGTGTCCAATGTCGCCGAGGCACTCAAGGAGAGCGGTATCCCGCTCATTGCCGACGGGGGCATCCGTTATTCCGGTGATTTCGCCAAGGCCATCGCCGCTGGCGCTCACGCGGTGATGATCGGTTCCATGTTTGCCGGAACCGAAGAGGCGCCGGGTGAGGTGGAACTGTTTCAGGGGCGTTCCTACAAGGCCTACCGGGGCATGGGCTCGCTCGGTGCCATGACCACGCGACAGGGCTCATCGGACCGCTATTTTCAGGAAGGCAGCGAGGCCGACAAGCTGGTGCCCGAGGGTATCGAGGGTCGCGTGCCCTACAAGGGCCCACTGCGCCCGGTAGTCCACCAGTTGCTGGGGGGGCTGCGTGCGAGCATGGGCTATACGGGCTGCCAGACCATTGACGCGATGCGCACCAAGAGTGAATTTGTACGCGTGACCAACGCCGGCATGGCCGAGAGCCACGTGCATGATGTGACCATCACCAAGGAAGCACCGAACTACCGGGTATAAGCAGCGTAAACCCGTGACCTCATGCCGGGATTTCGTGACAGGAAAAAGCGTACAGGTCGCTGTGCGCTGTTCCTGTTTTAGTTACATTGAGACCTGCCGGATGGGGTGACATACCTAACATCCTACCGATGACTCAACTAGTGCCACCGGATACACCAGGAATTGCAACGCCATGATCGACGCACTGGATATCACCCCACCCGATTCTGTCGAGAACATCCACGCCGATCGCATCCTGATCCTCGACTTTGGTTCCCAGTATACTCAGCTCATCGCCCGGCGTGTACGCGAGGCGGGCGTGTATTGCGAGATCTATCCCTGTGACCTGGACGAGGCGGTGATCGATGAATTTGCACCGCGCGGCATCATCCTCTCGGGTGGCCCCGAGTCGGTGACGCTGGAGACCCCGCCAGGCGTACCGCAACGCGCATTCGCGTTGGGCGTGCCGGTGCTCGGTATCTGCTACGGCATGCAGACCATGGCGGCCCAACTCGGCGGCACGGTGGAGACTTCGACCAAACGCGAGTTCGGTTATGCCCAGGTGCGTGCACGCGCGCATTCGCGGCTGCTGCGCGACATCGAAGACCACGCCGCACCCGAGGGCTACGGTATGCTCGACGTGTGGATGAGCCACGGTGACCGGGTGGCGACGCTGCCCGAGGGCTTCAAGGTTATTGCCAGCACTGACAGCGCCCCACTGGCCGGCATGGCGGACGAGACGCGTGGTTTCTACGGCCTGCAGTTTCATCCCGAGGTGACGCATACCCGCCAGGGTACGCGCATCCTCTCGCGGTTTGTACACGACATCTGTGGTTGTGCGGCATTGTGGACGCCAGGCAATATTGTCGATGGCAGCATCGGGCAGATCCGCGAGCAAGTCGGTGACGACGCGGTACTGCTCGGCCTGTCGGGTGGCGTGGATTCCTCTGTGGTCGCTGCGCTGTTGCACCGTGCCATCGGCGAACAGCTTACCTGCGTGTTTGTCGACAATGGCCTGTTGCGGCTCAATGAGGCCGAGCAGGTCATGGCCACCTTTGCCGAACACATGGGTGTGCGGGTGATCAAGGTGGATGCCGAGATGCGTTTCCTCACTGCGCTGGAAGGCGTGAGTGATCCGGAGCGTAAACGCAAGATCATCGGCAACTTGTTCATCGAGATCTTCGAGGAAGAAGCCGTCCGGCTCAAGAATGCAAAATGGCTGGCGCAGGGCACCATCTATCCAGACGTGATTGAATCCGCCGGGGCCAAGAGCGGCAAGGCACATGTCATCAAATCCCACCACAATGTGGGCGGTTTGCCCGAGCACATGAACCTCAAACTGCTCGAACCGCTGCGCGAGTTGTTTAAGGACGAGGTGCGCAAGCTGGGCGTGGAACTCGGTTTGCCCTTCGACATGGTCTATCGCCATCCCTTCCCGGGTCCCGGTCTGGGGGTGCGTATCCTCGGCCAGGTCACTAAGGAATACGCTAATCTGCTGCGCCAGGCCGATGCCATTTTCATTGACGAACTGCGTGCCGCCGAACTCTACGACGAAGTCAGCCAGGCCTTCGCCGTGTTCTTGCCCGTGCGCTCCGTCGGTGTGATGGGTGACGGGCGGCGCTATGATTATGTCGTTGCCCTGCGCGCAGTGGAGACCATTGATTTCATGACCGCGCGCTGGGCACACTTGCCTTATGAATTCCTGGAGACCGTCTCCAACCGTATTATCAACGAGATCGACGGCATCTCTCGCGTGGCCTATGACATCTCTGGAAAACCGCCTGCCACTATCGAGTGGGAGTGATCAGGATTTATAACATATTGAAAAATAGCAATAAAATATTGCTGGTCAATAATGTAATCTGCATCATCAATGGTATATTTCATGGTATTCCCCACGGGCTGTAACACAAAACATGGCGATACCATGAGCGGCAGATTGATGCTGTCATGGTATTTATGGCGTTTGGCTGAGTAGACTATTGATGACCGCTTGATGAGCCCCAGAGTGTGGACAGGGGAGCAGCCCACAGGTTGTTACCCAGAGGCATGGTTTCATCACCATCGTACAGCAGCGCACCTGCTGTGAACTGATCACCGGCTAGGCTGGCGAGTTTTTTCAAACCACGCAGGTCTCGCTCTTTCACGGTGGCAGAGGCTTTGACTTCGACGCCGACCAGTTGTCCCGCGCTGTTCTCAATCACGATATCCACCTCAAACTTGTCCGCATCCCGGTAGTACAGTAGCTGATAGTCGTCATCGGCCGTTGTCGAGTGCTTGAGTAGTTCACCGAATACAAAGCTCTCCAGAACATGTCCGTAACGGCTCCTGTCCGTTTGCACATCTTTGGCGTTGATATCCATGAGCATGGCCAGTAAACCGGAGTCGATGAACTGAAGCTTGGGGGTTTTAACAACACGCTTCAGGCGATTGCGTGCCCAGACATCAATACGCTTTAGCAGGTACATTTGCTCAAAGACGCCGATATAGCGTGAGACGGTTTTTCCATCCAGACCAACCTGGCCTCCCAGGTCCGAATAGTTGCACATCTGGCCAGCGGTTTGTGCCAGGGCACGAAGAAGGCGTGGCAACTGATCCAGTTTGTCAATTTCAGCGATGTCTCGGACATCACGTTGAAGAATGGCACTGATGTATTGCCGGGCCCAGGCAGTGCGACGTTTTTCCGTCGGCCGTGCAACCGCTTCCGGGTAGCCACCCCGTAATACACGTGCGACCAGTTCATCGCCAAGTACAGGCGGGTTCGCCGTCAGGATTTCACTGGCAAAAAGACTGTCTATCCAGTTTGCCGGCCTGCGCTCGATTTCGCTCTGCGACAGGGGTAAAAGCATCAGGGTTTCCATACGCCCGGCGAGTGAATCTGCAACCGTGGGTAGCGCCATCAGATTGGCTGAACCCGTCAGCAGAAAGCGCCCGGGGCGACGATCCTCGTCTACACTTTTTTTGATGGCCAGAAGTAATTGGGGAGCACGCTGGACTTCATCGATGACAGCGCGATCCAGATTGCGAATCATACCGACCGGATCTTCGCGTGCCGACAGTGATGTCAGTTCATCGTCCAGGGTCAGGTAGTGTCGTCCCCGTTCAGTGAATTGGCGGACGAGGGTTGTTTTGCCAGCCTGACGCGGTCCCGCGAGCAGAACCACTGGCGTATCCAGCAAGGCTTCATGGATTCGTGGTTCAATCCAGCGTGGATACAGGCGAGGCATGTTCATATGAATATGATATCGTAAATTACGGAAATATCAAACGTAAATATCGGAACATATTGACGTGAAATTGGGAGGGTTGAAGGTGTGGTATATGCTGCCTGCTCGCAGTGGAGACCGGGAACGCTTGCCAGGAGAAAATAATTTGGGCATTGATCAGCAACACAACTGAACATGGTATTACCATTTGCCGAAAAAATAAGTCATTGAAAATTAAGGGTAAAAATGGCTAATTTACAATAGAGTGGGAGTAGGCAGTTTTAACTTATTGTTATCTAATAAAAAATATACTCTTGTCGTTTTAAGTTGCATTATCAACGATGTTAATGAATACCGAATTTAGACGACTCGGCTGAGCCTGATCAGGCAGTCTTGGTAATTTACTTGCGGATGGCGCTTAGTAGTTCGATTTACGACTTACTCTTATTCACACACATTCAGGTAACCCCCTGTTCGGTACCATTGGTGACTCCCGCCCCCGACCGCTGGGGGCGGGTTCTGATGCGCCGGGCAGAACGGCGACGGGCAGAGCGCGCGGGTGCGACGCCACACACCTTGATGGAAATTGACTATCTGCTCATGGTTGATGATGAGGCACGACAAGGCGCCCTGCGCTTTGCCAGGCACGAGGGATTGTGGTGCATGGGGAAAGTGGCGGTAGATGCAAAATACCATTACCATTTACAAGCAAACACGACCCGACATAAAATAGTGCTTTCAAATATTTATCTTGCGATGCAAATCGTTAATGATCAACGTTACAAGATTAGCAACAAGGAGCTTCGAATGGTCTT
>VAOW01016986.1_pt1 | contig 54945 bp, 47 predicted proteins | sample 3393921 | NCBI WGS metagenome assembly VAOW01 (sample SAMN08290428, study PRJNA428436) | hydrothermal vent metagenome | isolation source: Deep-sea hydrothermal vent chimney | place: Indian Ocean: Southwest Indian Ridge | depth 2742 m m | reverse complement strand
TGGCGTATCCTTTTGGTTGCTTGATGGTGTCGTAACTACCAGTCAACCAGATACGCCGCCTTTTTTCAAATCAGTCAAACACCAGATTCAGTTATAACTCGCTCCCTGGGTGCGGGGGGGGTACTGAGTAACAGATATGCAGGTGCACATCGTGTGGCGGAAAATAGTACTTATCCCCTCATGTTCACACAATTATCACTTTCTGCCAGCAGGGTATCGTGCCAGAGCACACGCATTGTCGCCACCGCTGTTGAATTCCGCAGACCCGTCAGACAACCGGTTTGGTTTTTCCCGCGGACTGAGTATAGAATGTAGCGCGTGTGATACGTCCTGATGACCCCTTTCCCGGATATATAGCGTTGACCCTTTATCTCCAAGAGATGGTCCGGGACCCAGTTTGGGAAACTCTCATGAATATGACACCCGAGACCGTTGATAGGCGCACAGCACCGCTGTCAACGACGACAGATTTGTTGCAAGACTATCAGCGTATTCGCCACGACAGCGAAACACTCTGTGCACCACTTGAAATTGAAGACTATGGCCTGCAGTCTATGCCTGATGTCAGCCCAACCAAATGGCATCTTGCGCATACGTCCTGGTTCTTCGAGACCTTTGTACTCAAGCCCTATCTGTCCGGCTACCGGGAATACCACCCGCGTTATGCTCACCTGTTCAATTCCTATTATGAGACGGCCGGTACGTTTCATCCGCGCCCGCAGCGTGGTCTGCTGTCGCGCCCGACAGTGGCCGAAATCTATACCTACCGCGCCCACGTCAATGAACACATGTCGCATTTGCTCGACGAACTGAGGCATTCACAACGTGCGGACATCGTGTTTCGTACCCGCGTCGGCGTGAATCACGAACAACAGCATCAGGAATTGCTGCTCACCGATATCAAATACAATTTTGCCTGTAACCCCTTGCGCCCTGCCTACCATAGCGTCGCTCTCCCGGATGGACAGCAGCCCGCCCCCGTGCAATGGTGTGGGCATGACAGTGGCGTAGTTGAGATAGGTCATGCAGGGGAAGGTTTTGCCTATGACAATGAGACCCCGCGTCACAAGACCTATCTCGCGTCTTTTTTTCTCGCCAGTCGTCTTGTGACCAACGGTGAGTTTATCGTCTTCATGGAGGATGCAGGGTACCAACAGAGCCGATGGTGGTTATCGGAGGGCTGGAAGTGCGTACGAGAACAACAATGGCATGCCCCTTTATACTGGGAACGAGGCAAGGAAGGTGGTTGGTGGCACATGACCCTCAGCGGTATGTTGCCTATTGATATCGCCGCCCCTGTGTGCCATGTCAGTTATTACGAGGCCGATGCCTACGCCCGTTGGGCAGGTGCCCGTCTGCCGAGTGAGGCTGAGTGGGAAGTTAGCGCGCGCGCCCTGTCGATACAGGGTAACTTGCGCGATACAGGGCGACTGCATCCTTGTGCGGTGCAGGCACCGGCCGGTGAATACGGCGCCGTGGCGCAGTGTTATGGCGATGTCTGGGAATGGACCCAAAGCCCCTATGGACCGTATCCTGGATTTCACCCTTTGGCTGGTTCACTGGGTGAATACAACGCTAAATTCATGTGCGGCCAAATGGTACTGCGTGGCGGCTCATGTGTGACACCTGCCGATCACATCCGGGCGAGCTATCGTAATTTTTTCTATCCTGCAGATCGTTGGCAGTTCAGCGGTTTTCGATTGGCGAAGGACGCAACATGACTCAGAGTACAACCAGCGAGATACGTTTTTTCGACCAGCACCCGCAACCGTCAAATTTTTATGAAGAAGTGCTGGACGGTTTGCGCAGTGAACCGTGTGTGATACCACCAAAGTTCTTCTACGATGAAACTGGTTCGCAGTTGTTTGATGCAATCTGTCACACGCCGGAGTACTACACGACACGCACCGAGATGGCGATTCTGCAAGACCATGCTCAGGAGATCGCGCAGTGTCTGGGGCAGGGCAGCCTGCTTATCGAACCGGGCAGTGGCAATAGCGAAAAGGTACGCGTCCTGCTAGATGTCTTACAACCACACACCTATATGCCAATGGATATCTCCCGGGATTATCTGATTGCCGCCGCAGAACGTATCGTAGAGGATTTTCCCTGGCTCAATGTTTGCGCTGCGTGCCTCGACTTCACCCAACCCATCGATTTACCCTATTGCCCGCAGGGCGTGCGCCGCGTGGCCTTTTTCCCGGGCTCGAGTATTGGTAATTTTGAACCGGCGCAGGCACAGACTTTTTTGTCCAATATAGTGGAGATGGTTGGGCCTGGCGGTGGGTTGTTGATTGGCGTGGATCTGAAGAAACCTCAGGCCATCCTCAACGCAGCCTACAATGATGCCCAGGGTGTAACAGCAGCCTTTAATCTGAACCTGCTTGCGCGTATCAATCGGGAACTTGATGCCGACTTCGAACTTTCAAATTTTCGCCATCATGCCTTTTATAATCCCGAACAGGGGCGTGTGGAGATGCACCTGTTGAGCACCCATGATCAGGATGTCAGGGTCGATGGCCATACTTTTCATTTCGGGACGGACGAGGGTATTCACACAGAATGTTCGTATAAGTACGATCTCGACGAATTCCGTACCTTGGCTGGCCAGGCAGGGTTTTCGCCCATCAAGGCCTGGTGTGATCCCGCCCGTTTGTTCAGCGTGCACTATCTGGAGGTCACCGTGTAGTGGCGCACACGGGTCCTCAATTGCTTGGTCCAATCCCGACCCGCGACCGGTCCACCTCGTATCATCTATCTGGAGTAAGAGACCGGCGGGGGTGAGCGGGTCCTTGGGCCGGGGTTCCCCTATATGCTACTCCTTGGTGTTCTCATCCATTTCGATGATCGTATCATGCTTTTTCGCTGCGATCTGTTCACGGAACTTAGTGATCGCCTCGCTGGTACCGGCAACGAGGAGTTGATCGCCGACCTGTAGCCGTGTGTCCCCGGCAGGCACGAGGTGTTTTTCTCCACGCACCAAACCGGTGATCAAGATGTCGCGGCAGCCCAGTGCACGCACCTCCTGACCAGCGATCGGAGTGCCGGCGTGCAACGTTAGATTTATCAGATATTCACGTCCGCCGAGCAACGGAATACCCTTGCTGCTCATCAGTGCGTCGTCTAGATGTTTGTCGAGTAAATTGATGTCCACCTTGACACGTCGCCCTTTCAGGAAGTCGATTACGATGGTCCGATAGGTCTCCAGGTTCGCCGGACTGTCCACCCGCCCGCGCACCTGGGCCTCATAGAGGCTCGGGTAGCGTGCGTTGCGCGTGAGAAAGGATTGAACCAGGTAGCTCACCGCTACCGCGAGCATCGCCGGCATGATCAGGTTATAACCGCCGGTCATCTCCACCACCATCAGCATCGAGGCAATCGGCACTCGCGCTGCCCCCGCGAAGAATGCGGCCATTCCTACCACGGCCAGCGCAGAAGAATCCACGCCGGTGACGCCAGCGAGGTGCAGCAAAGAAGCGAACGCCGCACCCAGAAATGCGCCTACGAACAGGCTCGGCCCGAACACGCCGCCCGAGCCACCGGAACTGATGGTGAGCGAGAGTGCCAGTATCTTGCCAATGGACAGGAGGAGCAGTAGCCATAGCCCCATCCCTGCACCGCCCTGTAGGGCGAACTGGGTATAACCGTAACCGCCGCTCAGCAATTGCGGTACGAAGATGCCGATCAGACCGAGAGCCAGTCCACCGATCGCTGGTTTGAGCTGATTCGGAACCCGCAGTCGATGAAAGGCATCGCGAATATAGTAGAAAATTGTTGGTAGAATTGCGCCCAGAATCCCCGCCATTATCGCAAGAACAATGAACCAACCTATGTCTAGAGGCTCTCCGAAGGTGACCCCCTGTGGCAGAATGAACAAGGGGGTCCAGCCATCGAACAGGCCGGTGAGACCGTAGGCGACCGCCGATGCGACCAGCGTGAAGATCAGTGCTTCACTCTCGAAGGCCATACCGGTGTAGAGGATCTCCGTGGCAAAGAAAGCCGTCCCCAGCGGGCTTTTGAAGATCGCCGATAGCCCCGCTGCCATGCCTATCAGAATCAGATAGCGACGTTCGGTGTCGGAGAGCTTCAATAGTCCGCCGGTGATTGACCCTACGCCGGCTGCGATCTGGGCGGTTGGTCCCTCGCGTCCCCCCGAGCCGCCCGAGCCGATGGTAATCGCACTGGCCAGTGCTTTGATCGGCGGTGCCCGGTAGCGCATGCGCCCACCGGTACGGTGGAAGGTCTTCACTGCCGCGTCGGTGCCGTGCCCCTCCGTCTCCGGGGCCCAGGTATAGACGATAAATCCCGAGAGCAGGCCACCTAGCGTGGTGGCAACAGGAACCAGCCAGTACCAGTGCCCGAGCGGCGGCGACACCGCCATGGCGTGGGCCCCAGTAACGCTAATAGGGTGATAGCCGCTGATCCATTCCAGTAACAGCTTGTTGCCGGTGTCGAGCATCCACAGAAAAACCTGTGCCCCCAAGGCGCCCACAATGCCGAGGAATACACTCAGGATCATCAGTCTTGACGTTCGATCGAGACGCAGCAGCCAGCGCATGGGAGGCCCTTGTGATTAACTTTAGTAGTTTGGTTGCCGGAGATAGCGCACGCAACGGGTCACCCCAGACCCGCTGGCAGCCGTGGTGCCCAAATGCCACACCATCAGTGACTCGGATCGGGCACATAACATACCTGCCCAATCGGTTTAGCGGATATAAACGGGTATTTCACTATAATAACAAATTCTAAATGGTTATTCGATATACGAGCACACATTATCTTTACTTTATTTCTTCATCTTCAGAAAATTAAACCGATTAACGACCATGGGGATGAGCATGATGGGGAGTGGCAGAGTGGCCAGTTCACATGTGTTTGGTACGACGGTGCTGAACCTTTAGTCGAAAACGTGTGTCTGAGTATTCAATGTCTGTGGGGTCCGTCAGGGCCGGCTGCCCAGATGCCTCGATGGGTAAACCACAATTAAGGTAATGTTATGCGACGTATTCTCTACAGTACCTGTTTGTATCTGCTGATGTTCACCGGTCTGGGCCTGGTGGCCTCGACACCCGCCATGGCGGCAGATAGCGGGCGCAACGCGGCGGCAGAAAAGATGCTGACCGGTATCAGTAAGGCCACCTGGATGAAGGAGGGCAAGGGTCCGCGTGTGGTCTATATCTTCTTCGATCCTAACTGTCCCTATTGCCACCGGGTATATCTTGATACCCGTAGCTGGGTCAAACGCAATGCCATGGAGTTTCGCTGGATCCCGGTCGGCGTGTTGACTGCGACCAGTTTTGGTAAGGCGGCGGCTATTTTGGATGCGAAAGACCCGTTGAAGGCGTTTTACCAGAACGAGGATCACTATTCGGGTGGTGATGGCGGTGGCGGTATTGCGGAGGCATTGGTAGCGACGAGCAAGACGGAGAAGGCACTGAGAGTCAACGCGGCCCTGCTACAGCTCAGTGGTTTCGATGCGGTACCGACCTTATTGTTTCGCGCCAATGACGGTGAGGCGATCCTGATTCAAGGTGCGCCTCCCGCCAAAAAACTGAATCTTATCTTGCACTATGTCAAGTAGGCGACGGCTGGTGCATAGTGTCGCTCCCAGACGTGGTAAAACCATGCGACGCAACGGCGAGTCGAGAGATGAAAGCTACTTTGCAGGGCTGTGCGCCGTCGTTTGAGGCCCTGGCATTGGCCCCGCATGAGGTCGTTCATCATCCCGTCTGACCCAGCCAGGAGCACCGCCGCGCCAGCGTGGCCTCATCGGCTTTATGGTCGAGGGTGAAGACGCAGGTGTCGTCCGGGCTTGCCTGCAGGGTAACCTCAAAGGTCATCAGTTCATCGCGACGGAAGGCATGCACCGTAACGGTGCTGCCGACTGGCCAGGCGGTGATGAGTGGTTCGAGATTGTGCTTCGCCGCGCGCAGACCATCGATGGCAATGATAATGTCGCCTGCGGACAGTTCGGCCTGCTGGCGGCCGTAGATGATGATATCGTGGGGTACGCCACCTGCCTCGAAGTGAGCAAGGGCGAAATCACCATCATAAGTAGGGCTATTCTTTCCTGATAGCATTGGTGGCGGCTAAACTTTATCATAGCCATCCTTTCCCGGCAGCAGAGGACCCGAACGTGAGCCAATTCCACATCAGCTTTACCGACACCTTCGAACAGGACACTACAGCAATGGTGAATCTGGACGGTGAGCTGCCCGAGCATTTCCACATCTGGGTGTGGGACCTGTATTACACCAGCACACTGCATGCCTTGGGAGAGGATGTCGCAGCCCGTAATCTGCGCGACACGCTGGAGGGTTGGGCCGGCACGGTGGTGGGTAATATCCTCGATGATGAGCAGAAATTCAAACAGGAAGGCCTGCTGACCATTGATATCGATCTCAAACTGAATACACAACCGAGCGCAGAGGAGGAGGCGAACCTGCATGAAGTCTATAGTATCGAGGTGGGGAATGACTCGGAGAGTGGCTGGCCGGATATACGTGTGAGTTCATCGTGCAAACGCAGCGCCAACCGTATGGCCTATTCCACTATCGCCCTGGCACAGTTTTTTCTGGATAAGAATCGGTTGTTCGCCAAGGAACTGCCCCTGCATATCCTGTCCATGCGCAGGTTCTTCGAAGAAGAACGGCCCTGTACCGATGATCTCAGTCGTGTCGAGGCGCCACTGTATGCACTGAACAAGGCGATGAAGCTGTTCCAGGACATCAGCGAAAGCAAGCAGGTCATGCCCCACTGAGGGCTCAAGATAAGGACTTAGGACTTAGGACTGAGTCCCCGTCTTTGGTCCTGGTTTATAGCGTCAACGCGCACCGAGATCGTCCCGATCTGAATGTTGTGACTTCCGGTCTGGTACAGGGTGCCACTGCCACTGTTGCTGCGTGCCGCTGAAATCCCGCCCAGCGCGATCCACTCACCCAATCGCCCGCTCACCGTCGTCTGCGCCTGTTGTTCATTGATGATACCGCCGCCTTGGGGGCTCAGTGTGGCCTTGCTCGGACGGATAGACAGAGTCACGATATCGCCATGCACGCGTACGAGCACGTCGAAGCCGCTGGTCACCGCCTTGTACTGCACCGAGTCGCTGATGCTGCCATTGGGCAGGACCTGGCGCGAGGCGATGGGGACTGATTGGCCGAAGTGTATCGTCGCCCATTGTCCCTCCTGTACCTGAAGACGCTGCTCATCGGGACTGCTGCCACGGGACTCGGTGTTGTAAATCTGCCCCTGACCCTGCACGGACAGTCGGCCATTGTCGCTGCGAATTTGGCCGTTGAGGCGTGCGCTGTGCGACTGGCTATTGGTGTCGCTGGACTGGCGCACGGTGACCATGAGTTGGCGCGGTGCGGTATCGATCTCACCGAGCAGTCGTTGCAGGACGACAAAATTTTTATCCGTGGTGCGCACGATAAGTGTGTAACCGGTGCCGCTGATGGCGCCACCGGGGGCAATAAAAGGTTTGATAATCGGGATCACCGCCCCGGCGCTGCGGTGTTTGAGCGCGATGACATGGATATGCAGGGGCGAGGCCAGTACGCGCACCGGCAACCCCAGGGCAAGACTAGTCAACAGCAGGGCGCATAGCAGAGTGTACACGCTGTAACGATGGTGTGCGGAGATCGCATTCATGGTAGGCATGGTTTTCGCGGCTATAGTTGGTGGCGAGTGTTGTCGGCCAGGATCGGGGCCCCGGTAGTCGCCCTCAGGATACGGTTGTCGAAGGGAGGGTCCATTGCATACACTTCCCAGTGCCACCATGCAACGATTGCGGGTCGCTTGCAATCAGGGGGCATTGGTGTGGTTGGCATTCAGATCTGTAACTGGCGGAACTCGCGAAACTGTTGACTGTGCTCCCAGGCTGCGTCGAAGAAGCGGATCAGTTCCGCCGCCCGACGTGGGGCATTGAACTGTGCGCTGCCCTCGTAGCGATCGGCCAGAGTGCGGTAGAGCACCCCACGCTCGTCGGCGATGATGAAGGCCTCGTGGTGGCCGGTGAAGGTCTCGTTGAGCTTGCGGATCTCGATGGTGCTACTCAGACGCCGCGCCAGATCGAGCAGATATCCCCGCTGCTTGATGGCGGTATCCGGATCGATCACCAGCAGGTGGACCCGGTTGCGATCATGGTCCGTCGCCAATCGGCGTAGCGCATCGACGAACTCGGCGGTGTCGAGCACGTTTGCGTCGAAGTCGTGACTGAGGATACGCAGCACACGCTGAGTCTGGATGGCCAGTGACAACGCCAGCGTGCGACAGGTCTCGCTGTCGTCGAAGACGATGGATTGCCCGGCCTCGCCGAGGCGGGGGAGGGTGTCCTGTTCAGCCATGCCACGTCCTCGTTACACTGTTTGTGTTTGTATACCCAGTGTAGACCCTGGTGAAAGGGAGCGGGCGACAGCCCCCACGGCCATAGAAACCGAGGGTACCGGGTTGGGCTGCAGGGTACGACCTTGATCATCCTCCGGGCGCCCCCCGAGTAGCACCCGTGGGGATCAGCGCCGGTCCGTCTCAGAGCTGTTCGGCCTGCTTGGCGGCATTGCCGGTATAACGGGCCGGGGTCAGGGTCCTGAGTTGAACCTTGGCCACCTCGGGGATGTCCAGCGTGTCGATAAAGTTGCGCAAGGTGGTGGCATTGATGCGGTTGCCGCGCGTTAGGGCCTTGAGCTTCTCATAGGGATGGTCCACGCCATAGCGGCGCATGACCGTCTGGATGGGTTCGGCCAGCACCTCCCAGTTGGCGTCGAGGTCGGCGTCGAGACGGGCGGCGTTGACTTCCAGCTTGCTCACGCCCTTGAGCGTGGCCTGATAGGCAAGGATGCTGTGGGCGATGCCTACACCGAGATTGCGCAGCACCGTCGAGTCGCTCAGATCGCGTTGCATGCGCGAGACCGGTAGCTTGGTGGTAAGGTGGCTGAACAAGGCGTTGGCCAGACCCAGGTTGCCTTCAGAGTTTTCGAAGTCGATGGGGTTGACCTTGTGCGGCATGGTCGAGGAACCGACCTCACCTGCCACCGTCTTTTGCTTGAAGTAACCCAGCGAGATATAGGTCCAGATGTCACGGTCGAAGTCGAGCAGCACCGTGTTGAAGCGCGCCAGTGCATCGAAAAACTCGGCCAGGTAGTCGTGCGGTTCGATCTGGGTGGTGTAGGGGTTCCAGTCCAGCCCAAGCCCAGTGACGAAGGCTTCGGCCAGCGCTGCCCAGTCCACTTCAGGGTAGGCCGCCAGGTGGGCGTTGTAATTACCCACCGCCCCGTTGATCTTGGCGAACAGCGGTACGGCAGCGAGCTGGGTGCGTTGGCGTTGCAGGCGATAGGCGATATTGGCCATCTCCTTGCCTACCGTCGTCGGCGAGGCCGACTGGCCATGCGTGCGGGCAAGCATGGGTTGTGCCGCATGACTGTGCGCCAAGCCACGCAACGCGCCCACGGTCTCATCGATGAGTGGCAGCAGCACCTGGTCGCGCGCCTCGCGTAGCATCAGGGCGTAGGCGAGGTTGTTGATATCCTCGGAGGTGCAGGCGAAGTGGATGAACTCGCTGACCGTCTCCAGCTCATCGCTGCCCGCGATCTTCTCTTTGAGGAAATACTCCACCGCCTTGACGTCATGATTGGTGGTGCGCTCGATGGTCTTCACCCGCTGCGCGTCTTCGAGGGAAAATTGCGTGATGAGTGCATCCAGCCGGGTACTGGCCTCGGCACTGAAGCCCGGGATCTCGGCGATTACCGACGTGGCGGCAAGGTGCTGCAACCAGCGCACTTCAACCAGTGTGCGATGGCGAATCAGGCCAAATTCGCTGAAGATGAGGCGCAGGTCTTCGGTCTTGGATCCGTAACGGCCATCGATGGGTGAGATGGCGGTCAGACTATTGAGTTCCATGGGGACTCCGCAGTGCACAGGTGAGCGCGCATGATACACCAAAGGGCCGGAAGTGTCCTTTGGGTGCCACTGGGATTATCCCTGTTGCCGGGGAGGTGGTGGGGCCGTTTAGCCGTCTAAACTCAAGGGCTTAGGCAAGCGAGGTGATACCCCATTGCAGATTCAGGATATGACCAGCGTGCCTGTGGGGAGCGGGGCTGTCCGGGAAGAGGGTCACAAAATTCATTCGACTGTGACCCGGGAAACAGCTCCGACATCGTCGCCAGGGATGCCCGTTTTTCCTCATGTTATTTCTTTTCGTTGTGACCGCCAAAGCCAAAGCGCATAGCGGAAAGAATCTGATCGGCAAAGTCACTTTCGCCACGCGAAGTGAATCGGTCATACAATGCTGTAGTCAGTACCCGTGCCGGGGCACCGGATTCGATGGCAGCGACACTGGTCCAGCGGCCCTCTCCGGAGTCGGAAACATTGCCGGAAAATTCGCTTAACTGCGGGCTGGCATGCAGGGCGTCAGCGGTCAGGTCCAGCAACCACGAGGCTACCACGCTACCACGGCGCCAGACTTCACTGATCTCGGCCAGATTCAGGTCGTACTGGAAGTCCTCCGGGTTGCGCAATGGTGAGGTCTCGGCATCGATCTCCTGTGATGCCTTACCGACATTGGCATGTTTGAGAATATTCAGACCCTCGGCATACGCGGCCATCAGTGCGTATTCGATCCCGTTGTGCACCATCTTGACAAAGTGACCGGCACCCACTGGGCCGCAGTGCAGGTAACCCTGCTCGGCCTGGGAGGGCTCGCCTGCCAGACCTTTAGAGCGTGGTACCTCGCCAACACCGGGAGCCAACGATTTGAACACGGAATCCAGATGTATCATCGAGGCGTTCTCACCGCCTATCATCAGGCAGTAGCCGCGCTCCAGTCCCCACACGCCGCCGCTGGTACCGACATCCATATAGTGAATGCCCTTTGGCTGCAAACGTTTGGCACGGGCGATGTCATCCTTGTAATAGGAGTTCCCGCCATCGATGATGATATCGCCTTCACTCAGCTTATCTGCCAGGGCATCGATGTTCTGATCCACCGCCGCCGCTGGCACCATGAGCCAAACTACGCGTGGAGTTTCCAACTTGGTGATAAAGTCATCGATATTGTTGGCGCCAATGGCACCCTCATCCGACAACTGCCTCACCGGTTTGGCGCTGCGGTTGTAAACTACGCATTCGTGGCCGTTTTTCATCAGACGACGCACCATGTTGGCGCCCATGCGCCCCAGACCGATCATTCCCAGTTGCATTGTTAATCCTCCGTCATTTATCCACGATAAAACACTCTCTGAACGATACCTGAGTACGACTGGAATATGCCACTAAAGTTTCACACTTGAAACTGAACAAATGGTAAAGCAAAACCACCCAAAATCTATACGTGCACGCACACGCTCCGTGGCCTCTAATAGCCTCAATGCAGTGAAATTTACGGGGGCGCGAGTAGTTTTGACCGGTGAAAGTGGTCAGTGCCGCAAAGAAAGCTCTGGCGTATGCGCTGGCAGATGCAGTGGTAATACAGGATGCCGGTGAATGAGCCCGGTTCCTTGCGGGCAACGGATCCTGATGGTGTTTCTTTGTGAATGGGGGAAATATAATGAATTTTTATAAAAATCCGTATTCATATCTATTTTAATTTCAATATTATTCAATGAGATATAATATATTATACATTAATATTGCGAATACGAACGGTTATCATGTATATTCTCTTCAACGTTAATCGTATTCAGGAGATATCATGTCCGTTCGTGTCACTGCCCTGATTCTGTTCTTGGTCATCCTTGCCGTGCCCGTGGCAGCCTCGGCCGATGAAACCTCACGCATCATCGTGATCAACAACCAGCGGTTCGATCCGGCCCTGTTGCGGTTGCCGGCGGGTAAGAAGGTGAAACTCACGATTCGCAACCAGGGAAGTTTGCCCGCCGAGTTCGAGAGCACCGATCTCTCGCGTGAAGTCGTCATCCCGATCAACGGTAAGGTTACCGTCTATGTCGGCCCACTAGAGGTGGGTGAATATCAATTTTTCAACGACTTCAACCACGCCATACGGGGTCGGGTCGTAGTGAAATCTGACAAAGAGAGCTGAGTATGCTTGCCACCGCCGTTATTGTGTTTCGTGAAGTCCTCGAGGCCGCGTTGATCGTCGCTATCGTGCTCGGTGCAAGTCGTGGGCTTGCCGGGCGTGGGCGCTGGGTGGGCGCTGGCATCGGTCTTGGGTTGTTGGGCGCATCGCTGGTGGCGCTGATGGTCGCCGATCTGGCTACGAACTTCAGTGGCACTGGCCAGGCTCTTCTCAATGCCATCATTTTGCTGACTGCGGTGGGTATGCTGGCCTGGCACAATATCTGGATGCGTGCACATGGGCGCAAATTAGCCACCGAGTTGTCCACCGTTGGCGTGCAGGTACAAAGCGGCAGCCGACCGCTGGCCGCGCTGATGATCGTGACACTCGTGGCAGTGATGCGAGAGGGATCAGAAGCAGTCCTGTTCCTTTGGGCCATCACCACCGGTGGTGGAAAAAGTCTCAGCATGATCCTGGGTGGTGCAGGGGGTGTCGCCGCGGGGGTTCTCGTCGGCGTTCTATTGTATCGTGGATTGCTGCGCATTCCACTGCGCCACTTCTTTTCCTTCACCAGCTGGCTCATTTTGCTCCTGAGTGCAGGGCTTGCCGCGCAGGCAGCAGGATTTCTCAACCAGGCAGGTCTGCTGCCCGCTTTGGGCAACAGCCTTTGGAATACCTCCCACGTGTTGAGCCAGAGCAGTGTCATCGGACAACTGCTGCACATCCTTGTCGGCTACATCGCACGTCCCTCTGGTATTGAATTGCTGTTCTATGTGGGCACATTGCTGACAGTGCTAGCGTTGATGCGCACCGTGGGCAGCGCCAGCGCGCGGTCCACACCGCATCCTGAACAGGCCAACGAGCAGGCGGCAGCCTGAGTCGTTATTATCCCCGTCTTTGTTCCCACGGCATATCGCACGTGGGGCAGGCGAGGCGTGTGCCGGTCCATTCCGACAAGCAATCATAAGGTGAACTTAATGCACTCAGGTAATCGCCACGGTTTACTGCGCCCGTTGTGTTATACACGGTGGGTCCTCGGCCTCCTGATGCTGGCACTGGGCGGCGTGTTTGCTCCGGCCTGGGCCGGTGATTTTATCGTGTACTCGCCGCACGTCACCCAAGGCCGCAGTGAATTGGAGTTTCGCGGTGCAGGCTTCCACGACAGCAATGCGGGCCTCAACGGTACGCGCAGTTACAGCTTTTCAGTTTCTTACGCAGCAACCAACTGGTGGAAGCCGGAACTGTACTTTGCGAATTATGAGCGCACACCGGGAGGAACCACCCAACTTAGCGGTTATGAATTTGAAAATATCTTCCAACTCGCACCCGTCGGTGAATATTGGGCGGACCCGGGGTTCCTCATTTCCTATGAACAAATCAAGGCACCGGGCCAGCCGAACGTGGTCGAATTCGGTCCGCTGTTCGAGAAACGCAGCGGCCGTGTAGACCAGCGGTTGAATATGATCTGGGAGAAACAGATTGGCGGCGGTGCCAGTGGAGAATACGAGTTTCGCACCGCCTACAGCATTGGATATCGGTATAGTGCTGCCTTCAAGCCGGGGCTTGAGGCCTATTACCGACCCGGTGACAACGCCTCCCAATTAGGGCCAGTCACCAGTGGCGAGTTGTACTTGTCCAATGGACGCGAACTGGAATACAGTGTTGGGGTGATCTTCGGCCTCAATAGCGCTGCACCAGACCAAACCCTGGTTGCCCGCTTGGGGTATGAGTTTTAGGCGTAACATCCGGTGCCGGGTGTATCCATCGCACTTCCGTGGCTTACCCATATTCAACCTGAAACTCACTTCCTCAGATGTCGTGTCAGTGACACCTGTCCCCTTGATTAGGGAAAGCGCTGCATTTTTTGCCCATACTTAGAGACACCGGATCGGATAAGCGTTAGGGAAGCCCATGAATGCACGGCACCAGGAGGAGTCAACACCACGCGATCGTCGACCACTCATCGGTTTGGCTCTGGGTGGCGGTGCGGCGCGCGGCTGGGCCCATATCGGTGTCATACGTGCCTTGGGTGAAATCGGGATCGTGCCGGAGATTGTGACGGGCACCTCGATTGGTGCCCTGGTCGGCGCTGCCTATGCCACGGGCGAGCTGGATATGCTTTATAACTGGGTACGTACACTTACCCGACGCGATGTCATCCATTATCTGGATTTCACCTTGTCCGGAGGTGGCCTGATCGAGGGTGAGCGCCTGCAAAATTTCTTCACTAAACATATAAAGAACCCCCGTATCGAGACATTGTCCGTGCGTTTTGCCTGCGTCGCCACGGAGCTTTACAGTGGCCGTGAGGTCTGGCTTCAGGATGGACCCGTGCTGGATGCCGTACGGGCCTCGTATGCGCTGCCGGGACTGTTTACACCGGTGTGGCATGAAGGTGTCTGGCTGGTCGATGGAGGACTGGTCAATCCGGTGCCCATCTCACTGTGTCGAGCTCTCGGTGCCGAGGTCGTCATTGCCGTGAATCTCAGTGACGGGATTTTGAGTGATAAATCTCGCCAAGAGAGTGCGGCGAGCAAGAAAGCGAGAAAAATGGCACATCGGCAAAAAGAGGCGCCGAAGGGGAGCGGGGTGTTCAGGTCCGCGTTTTTTGATATCCGCAGGCATGCAGGCTCACTCCTGGGTCAGTTGCGGGAGTCTGACGGGAAAAAGGCACAGAAGACTATCACGTCCCCCGGCCTGTTCGATGTCATTGCCACGGCGATCAATGTCATGCAGGTGAGCATCACCCGCAGCCGCATGGCGGGTGATCCGCCCGATGTGCATCTGCGCCCACGTACCGCGCAGATCGAGATGTTGCAGTTCGACCGTGCCAAGGATGCCATTGAGGCAGGTGAGATCAGTGTCCGGCGTATGCTGCCGGTGCTGCAGGATCTGCTGGAGTAACCCTATACGAACCCGGATACAACGTACTCTGTGGGTGAAGGACTTTAAACGCTGATCGGAGAATACATACTGTATTTAACATAATATACATTATGCGCATATATTATTATAATTCCTGCTGTGTTCATAGCATTACTGCAGAGTAATTGAATGGCGGAGAGGGTGGGATTCGAACCCACGGACCGTCGCCGGTCAACGGTTTTCAAGACCGTCGCTTTCGACCACTCAGCCACCTCTCCAGAACTCGCTCTTGTGACTATGGCAGGCTTTCTACCCTCCCCCTTAATGATACGATTAGCCCACGGGTGTCAAAAATTATTCCCCGACAATACCGTCTGCAGTGGAACCGCTGCGTTGCGATGGGTTAGCAAGGAAGATTATGGTATATCGTTGACAATCAATGACATATAAATGAAACTTAGCGTCTGATCATTTTTCCCACGCGGAAGGCGCAGAATACCGGAAGCCGGGTCAGCATGCCAGCTTGAAAAATGACTCTGGTGGCCGGATTTACAGATAATAGCCTGCAAGGCTTTGATTTCAGGAACCGCTCGGGTATGCTGCGGTCTAATTTGCTTGTCAACGAAGCGTTAAGACCATGGGTGTCGCACTCAACCTGAACATGCCTGATCTGAATCAAGCGCATCCCTTGAATTACGTTTAATCTGGAGGAATACCCGCAATGTACCAGAATCCGAGTGTTGTGAGTCGGCGCACAGACCCGTCTGCGCTGACGGCCAACAAGGTCCTGCGCAACACCTATGCCCTGCTGTCACTGACCCTGATTTTCAGTGCAATAACGGCCGCTGCGTCCATCATGCTCAATCTGCCCCACCCAGGCATGGTAGTGACTCTCGTTGGTTACTTCGGTCTGCTGTTCCTGACCACGAAATTCCGCAATAGCGGACTTGGGTTGGTTCTCGTCTTTGCCCTGACCGGATTTATGGGGCTCACCCTGGGGCCCATTATTAGCGCCTACACCCACGCCTTCTCCAACGGTGGCCAACTGGTAGCAATGGCGCTGGGTGGCACGGGGGTAATCTTCCTTGGCTTGTCGGGCTACGCATTGACTTCGCGCCGTGACTTCAGCTTCCTGGGCGGCTTCCTGATGATTGGTATCCTGGTTGCCTTCCTTGCCGGATTGGCCGCCGCGTTATTCAGCATCCCTGCCCTGTCGCTGGCGGTAGCGGCCATGTTTATCCTCTTGATGTCCGGCCTCATCCTGTTCCAGACCAGCAGCATCATCCACGGTGGCGAGACCAACTACATCATGGCGACGGTCACGTTGTATATCACTATCTATAATCTCTTCCTCAGCCTGTTACAGTTGCTGGGTGTCTTTGGTGGCAGAAACTGATCGTCCAGTCTGCGCTGGAGACTCGAAAAGCCCCGCTGTAGCGGGGCTTTTTCTTAGGGATTGAGCCGGGTTTGTCCGCCGAGGTAGGGAGACAAGACGTTGGGTACGTTGATGGTTCCATCCGCTCGCTGATAGTTTTCCATGATGGCAAGCAGGGTCCGGCCCACAGCCAGAGCGGAACCATTGAGCGTATGCAGCAATTCCGGTTTGCCAGTGTCGGGATTACGCCAGCGCGCCTTCATGCGCCGGGCCTGGAAGGCCTCGAAATTACTGCACGAGGAAATCTCGCGGTACACACCTTGCCCGGGCAGCCAGACTTCGAGGTCGTAGGTCTTGGTCGAGGAAAACCCCGTGTCACCGCCACATAACAACATGACACGGTAGGCCAGACCAAGGCGCTTGAGAACTTCTTCGGCATGTGCGGTCAGAGCCTCCAGCGCCGGGTAGGAATCCTCGGGGCGTACCATCTGCACAAGTTCAACCTTCTCGAACTGATGCTGGCGGATCAGGCCGCGGGTATCCTTACCATAGGACCCCGCCTCACTGCGAAAACACGGTGTATGACAGACAAACTTGCGCGGCAAGACATCCGTTTCGACGAGAGTGTCGCGTGCCAGATTGGTGATCGGTACCTCGGCGGTGGGGATCAGGTAGTAAGGATGTTCACCTTCGAGCTTGAACAGATCTTCCTCGAATTTCGGTAACTGGCCCGTCCCGCGCAGGCTGTCGGCGTTGACCATGTAGGGTACGTAGGTTTCAACATAGCCATGTTCACGGGTGTGCAAGTCGAGCATGAACTGGATGAGTGCGCGGTGCAGATGCGCGATCTGGCCTTGCAGGACGACAAAACGCGAACCGGTCAGTTTCGTTGCACTTTCGAAGTCCATGCCGCCCAGTTGCTCGCCCAAGGCGACGTGATCCAGCGGTTTGAAATCAAACGCAGGAGGTTCGCCCCAGCGACGTATCTCGACATTGGCGCTTTCATCCCGCCCATCAGGTACGCTCTCGTGTAACAGATTGGGGATACCCATGAGGATGTCGTCGAGTTTGGTCTGTAGCACGGCCAGACGTGATGCATTGTCTTTGAGCTGTTCACCCAATGCCGACACGGCACCAAGCAGTGGCACGATGTCCGCGCCTGTCGCCTTGGCCTTGCCGATGGCTCGGGAACGGGTGTTGCGATCGTTTTGCAAGTCCTGCGTCTTGATCTGGAGCGTCTTGCGTTCAGCCTCCAGCGCGCTTATCCGCTCGACCTCCAGCGTGAAGCCACGCCGTGCCAACTGGCATGCGACAGTATCGAGTTCGTTACGTATCAGTTTTGGATCAAGCATCGGTTACCTTTCAACGGGTCTGATTTTCAGCGGAGTTCAAGTGCTATGCGCACCTTGTCACAGGGCGCATCATGATGGCGTTTTTCCCCTAGTCTTGCGATCGAGTTCACGCAGGTGTGCGAGTTTCTCGCCAATCTTGATTTCCAACCCCCGTGGCACAGGTTGATAGTAGCGAGGTTCAGCCATGCCTTGCGGGAAATAACGCTCACCTGCGGCATACGCCTCCTGCTCGTCATGCGCGTACCGATAGGCATGGCCATAACCCAGTTCTTTCATCAGCCGCGTGGGGGCATTGCGCAGATGGACCGGCACCTCCAGGGAAGCGCCTTGGCGCACATCGTCCATGGCCTGATTAAATGCCGTATACACCGCGTTGCTTTTCGGTGCACAGGCGAGATACACCACGGCCTGAGCTATCGCCAGCGCCCCTTCCGGGCTGCCCAGGCGCTTTTGTACATCCCAGGCGTTGAGGGCCAGGGTCAGGCCACGCGGGTCGGCATTGCCGATATCCTCGCTGGCCATGCGCACTACCCGGCGGGCAATGTACAGCGGGTCACACCCCCCGTCGAGCATGCGCGCCATCCAGTACAGGGCCGCGTCGGGCGCGGAGCCGCGCACTGATTTGTGTAGTGCCGAGATCTGATCGTAAAACGCCTCGCCGCCCTTGTCGAAACGACGCAGGCCACCCCCGAGTACTTCTGCCAACAGGGCCGCATCGATAACCCCCTCTTCCTGAGCACCCATGGCCAGATCGGTGGCGACTTCAAGCAGATTCAGTGCCCGGCGGGCATCCCCGTCAGCTGCCTCGGCGAGGGTATCACGCAAGACCTCGGGCATGGTTATCTGCCGCGCACCCAAGCCGTGTGTCTCATCACGCAAGGCATGGTCGATAATCGCCCGAATATCCTCACCATTCAGCGCCTTGAGTACATAGACGCGGGCACGCGAGAGCAAGGCGTTATTGAGTTCGAAGGAGGGATTCTCTGTGGTCGCACCGATAAAGGTTAGCGTGCCATCCTCGACATAGGGCAGGAAGGCATCTTGTTGCGCCTTGTTGAAACGATGTACCTCGTCGACGAACAGTACACAGCCTTGACCGTGCTCTGCCTGGCCCTGTCTGGTTTGCTCCTGTTTAGCCTGTTCTACGGCGTGACGGATGTCTTTCACGCCCGAGAGCACGGCAGAAAGGCTGAGGAACTGTGCCTGACAACGCCGCGCGATCAACCGGGCCAGGGTGGTCTTGCCGGTACCCGGTGGACCCCAGAGGATCATCGAGTGCAGGTGACCGGTCTCGATGGCCTGGCGCAGTGGTTTATCGGGGGCCAGCAGATGGCGTTGACCGAAGACGTCCTCAATGCGCCCGGGGCGCATGCGATCGGCCAGGGGACGCCAGGGCCGGGCAGTCTGGTCCTCGAACAGGTCAGCGGATGATGCCATTACAAGAGACGCCAGAGGTCTATTCGCCGATCACATCCACACCCTTGGGCGGTACGAAGTGGAAGCGACTGGCCGCGATGGGGACATTGTACTGCGCATGGTGGAATTCGAGTCGGGTGGTCTGCCCCAGACTGTCCTGCAAGATCATCACACTGAGTTTGCGCGGGGCGTTGAAACCCAGGGCGACGTGTTGGAAGTTGCTGTCGCGCTTGCGCGGGGTCAGCTCAAACCAGTGCTTGCCCGCGCGTTGTCCCAGATCGGTAATGGTGAAACTCTTGCTCAAATGGCGAGGATCGCTGAGCAGCATGGCGGGGGTGTTGGCCAGCAGCTTGCCCTGGGGCCTGACAGTGACCTGTTCGAGGTCGGCATCATAGGACCACAGACGTCGGCCATCAGCGACATAGAGCTGATGATAGGGCTTGATGTATTCAAGGCGGAAACGGTTGGGCCGCTCAACCAGGATGATGCCACTGCTGCGCGTCGATTTGGCCCCGTCCTTACCGACGACGATCTGGGTAAAGTCTGCGCGCAGGCTCTTGAGACCATCGAAATAGGCCGTGAGCATCTGCCCTGGCGCGGCATGGCCCAGTCCCGGTAACAGCAACAGCACGCTCATAACAGTCAGACTCAACACGGTCGTCCAGCGATGGCGCATCAGTATGTCTACTCTTGTGGTGGTGGCGGTGCGAGTACCTCGCGACTGCCATTGGGTTGCAGGGAGCTGACCACACCGGAGCGCTCCATGGCCTCGATCATGCGGGCGGCACGATTGTAGCCTATCTTCAGACGCCGCTGAACACCGGAGACCGAGGCACGACGGGTTTCGGTGACGATATGCAGCGCCCGGTCATAGAGTGGGTCGGACTCGGTATCATCGTCCAGCCCGCCCGGCAGGGCCCCCGCCTCGGGATCGGCGCAGCCGTTGAGGATGTCATCAATATAGTCAGGGGCACCACCACGCTTCTTCAGCGCGTCGACAACCTTGTTCACCTCATGGTCGTCGACAAAGGCACCGTGTACTCGCACCGGCACGCCCATGCCGGGCGGCAGGTAGAGCATGTCACCGTGACCAAGCAATTGTTCGGCGCCAATTTGATCGAGAATGGTCCGGGAATCGACCCGTGAGGAGACCTGGAAGGCGATACGCGTCGGAATGTTGGCCTTGATCAGACCGGTAATCACATCCACCGAGGGCCGTTGCGTTGCCAGAATGAGGTGAATGCCCGCGGCACGCGCTTTTTGCGCAAGCCGCGCGATCAGCTCCTCGACCTTCTTGCCGACCACCATCATCAGGTCGGCTAGCTCGTCGATGACGACCACGATAAAGGGCAAAGTCTCCAAGAGTGGCACCTGCGCCTCGGGATCGATCTGCTGGAACAGCGGATTGGTCAATGGGGTGCGCGCCTCTTGCGCTTCGCGCACCTTGCGATTGAAACCGGCTATATTGCGCACCTTGAGCGAGGCCATCAGCCGATAACGCTGTTCCATCTCTGCGACACACCAGCGCAGGGCATTGGCGGCCTCTTTCATGTCGGTGACCACCGGTGCAAGCAGATGCGGTATACCTTCATAGACCGAGAGTTCGAGCATCTTCGGGTCGATCATGATCATGCGCACATCACGAGCCGTTGCGTTGTACAGCAAACTGAGGATCATGGCATTGATCGCCACCGATTTACCCGAACCGGTGGTGCCGGCTACCAGCAAGTGGGGCATTTTGGCCAGATCGGCCACCACCGGCAGGCCACCGATGTCCTTGCCCAAGGCAAGGGTCAGGTAGGAACTGGCCTGCTCATATTCGCGTGAACGCAGATTCTCGCTCAAGCGCACCAGTTCACGTTCCTGATTGGGTAATTCCAGGCCGACTGTGGTCTTGCCCGGTATCACCTCCACGATTCGTACGCTGATCGCGGACATCGCACGGGCCAGATCCTTGGCCAGATTAACGATTTGGCTCACCTTCACCCCTGCCGCTGGCTGGAGTTCAAAGCGGGTAATGATCGGCCCTGGATGTACCGCCACGACGACGACTTCGACACCGAAGTCGGCGAGTTTCAACTCGAGTTGACGTGACATGGCCTCCAGGGCGGCGGTGGATGGTCTGCCCTTGTGTTCGGTTACGGGGTCGAGCAACGATAGGGGGGGCAATGCGGTATCGGTATCGCTGTCGAACAAGGGCACCTGGCGTTCGCGCTCAACGCGTTGACTGGGCTCGAGCGGCTTGATCACCGGTGCGATGCGCAGTGGAGGACGGTGGGCCGTTTTCATTTTTTGTTCCTGGAAATGGCTCGCGCGTGCCGTGCGGGCCCGTCGTGCTGCGGCGATATCGCACAGTTGACCCCATCCGCTTCGTAGGCTATCCCATACATACAGGGTCAACTTCCCAACTACGTCCATAAGACTAAACCAGGACATGCCGGTAAACAGGGTCACCCCACTGAGAAACAGGGCAATCAGGAACAACGTTGCACCGAGAAAACTGAAGGCATCAACCAAACCGCGGCCAACCACATCGCCCAGGATGCCGCCAGCATCAAGCGGTAACGGGACGGCGGCGGCGCTGAAATGCAGTGTTGCCAACCCACAGCCCGCCCCCAGGGTCAGCACAAAACCAACTCCACGCAACGCCACATGGCGCAGGTCTATGATCTTCTCCACGTCATGGCCGCGAAACAGCAACCAGCCGCTATAGCCGACCAGAACCGGGAACAAATAGGCCAGGTAACCAAACAGACTGAGGAAGATATCCGAAAACCAGGCCCCAACCGGACCCCCTAGGTTGGCCACGCCTCCCCCCCCTGTGCTGTGGGACCAGCCCGGGTCGCTGGCGTGATAACTCAGCAACGTGATCAACAAATACAGTGCGGTGAAACCGAAGACGAACAAGGCCCCCTCACGCAGTCCGCGACGAACGTGACTGGCGAGTGGCGCGCGTTGTACTCGTTTAATGTTTGCCTGTGCCAAAACTTAATATTCTTCAGCAGAAATTCACTTTAAGGTACTAATAAATTAAGGATTTAACAAGTAAAAATCAGTCGGTATGAGGCGCAGTAGCGAGATTTTTTCCTGGTTTAATATCCCGTTTTCCCGCAATTGACCCTAAGTATCAACTGCTTGAATCGCCGCATGACACTCTCTTCGGGCCCTTGCTACCACCTCTGAGTGCCCTTTACCCTGCCATCTGCATTACGTACTATTAGGCGGGCCCTGGAATCGGGCCCCAAACGGTTGCGTCACCGCGACACCTCAAGTCCAGGGACACGTCGAATTATTCCCCTCAGCCCCCGCGCTGAAAACGAGAATGGCCGCGAACGCGGGGGTGGTCACTGCTTGCGGTATGAAGGCGTGCGACGCCACGCAGCGGCCATCCTTAACCCCCCTCACATACAAGCCGGAGTCTAACACATGAGCGAAGCCAAGCACTGTCGCCTTCTGATCCTCGGATCAGGTCCAGCCGGGTATAGCGCGGCGGTGTACGCCGCGCGGGCCAACCTCAATCCAGTATTAATCACTGGCCTGGAACAGGGCGGCCAACTCATGAACACCACCGAGATCGACAATTGGCCCGGTGATGTCGAGGGTCTGCAGGGTCCAGAGTTGATGGAACGCATGCGCAAGCACGCCGAGCGCTTCAACACTGCGATCATCTTTGACCACATCAACAAGGCAGAACTGACCACCCGGCCCTTCCGGCTGAGCGGTGACAGCGGCGTCTACACCTGTGATGCCCTGATCATCGCCACCGGCGCCTCGGCCATGTACCTGGGCCTACCCTCCGAGGAGGCCTTTCGCGGCAAGGGCGTGTCGGCCTGCGCCACCTGTGACGGTTTTTTCTATCGTGACCAGCAGGTTGCCGTGATCGGTGGCGGTAATGCGGCCGTTGAGGAGGCCCTGTACCTGTCCAATATCGCCGCGCACGTCACCCTTGTGCATCGCCGCGACACCTTCCGTGCCGAGGCCATCCTCATCGACCAACTGATGGAGAAGGTCAACAACGCTAACATCAGTGTCGAATGGAATTACGAGACCGATGAGATTCTGGGCGATGACACCGGCGTGACCGGCATACGCATCAAGAACACGCTGAACGGTTCCAGCAAGGAATTGACACTGACCGGTGTGTTCGTTGCCATCGGCCACCGGCCAAACACCCAACTGTTCGTGAACCAATTGGAAATGGCACAGGGGTACCTCAGTGTCAACAGCGGTACCAGCGGTAACGCCACGGCCACCAGCATCCCTGGCATCTTCGCCGCCGGTGATGTCGCGGATCACATCTATCGCCAAGCCGTCACCTCGGCCGGCACCGGCTGCATGGCGGCACTGGATACCGAGCGTTACCTGAAGGCCGTGGAACAGGCCTAGGCAGGCCGTCCCCAACGCTGAGCTGCACCTCGCTCCGCGCCAGACCACCCTGCCCGGGGGCACGATCGTTGTCCACGGCACCGGCCAGGGAAGCCGATCCCCACCGTGTACCCCTTATCTATACATCGCGCCCGGTCCCCTACTCCATCCGCCACAGTGGTCATCTGTTAGCATGGATATTCGTATTATCGGCAGTCTCGAAGAAGTCGAACCAGCGCACTGGGATCGTCTGGCCGGTGAGCACTGCCCGTTTACCCGTCACGCCTTCCTCGTAGCTCTGGAACGCCACGGTTGCGTCGGCCAACACTTTGGCTGGTTACCCCAGCACCTGCTCGCCTACGAAGGTGGGCAACTGCTTGGCGCCGTACCGATGTATATCAAGGACAATTCCTACGGGGAATTCGTCTTCGACTGGGCCTGGGCCGATGCCTACGCACGTGCCGGCTTGCACTATTATCCCAAACTCGTCGCGGCCATCCCCTACACCCCCGCTACCGGTCCCCGCCTGCTCATCAAGGGCACTGGCGCACCACGTGCCGCTATCGCACAGGCGCTGATCGCGGCGGCACTGCGCCATGCCCAGAGTCTCGGCCTGTCCTCGCTGCACTGGTTGTTCACCGACGCGCAGGATACGGCGCGGTTGGCCGAAGCCGGTCTGATGCTGCGTGAGGGCTGTCAATTCCACTGGCAGAACCGGCATCCAGAAGGTCGCCCCTATCGGGATTTCGACGATTTCCTCGCCACCTTCAGTGCGGCCAAACGCAAGAAGGTGCGACGTGAACGCCGCCGGGTACGCGAACAGGGTGTCACCCTGGAGGTCCTGCACGGCAGCGAGATCGCCGAGGCACAATGGCGCATTTACCATGATCTTTATGCCGACACCTTCATCCGCAAGGGCGGCACGGCCACATTGTCGCTGAATTTCTTCCGCGAACTCGGTCATAGCATGCCGGACAGTGTCGTGTTGGTGTTGGCCCGTTACGCGCAAAAGTATGTCGCGGCCGCCTTCAATTTGCGAGGCAGCGATACCCTCTATGGTCGCCATTGGGGGTGCAGCGCCGATTTCCATAGCCTGCATTTTGAGGCCTGTTACTACCAGGGGCTGGAGTATTGCATTCGCCACGGCCTGCAACGTTTCGAACCAGGTGCTCAGGGTGAGCACAAGGTCAGTCGCGGTTTCCTGCCCACACCCGTCTGGTCGGCTCACTGGATCGCCCATCCCGCCTTTCGTGATGCCATCGGGGACTTTCTCGAGCGCGAGCGCCAAAGCATGGCGTATTATAGACGTGATCTGTCTGCACACACGCCTTACAAGACGTGCAGGGAATAGGTTGGCGCGCATGTGGACGAGGCCTGAGCGGGGACATTGTGGTACACGAGATTGATACCAGGCGAAGTCCCTTCTGGCTGAATGGTGCAGATCCACAGCGTTTCCCGGACGTCTCGCTCGCGCTCAAGGACCCCGATGGCCTGCTCGCCATTGGCGGTGACCTGAGCCCGGCACGCCTTGTTGCTGCCTACAGTCAGGGCATCTTCCCATGGTATAGCGACGGGCAACCGATCCTTTGGTGGTCACCCGACCCGCGGGTTGTACTTAAACCGCAAGCGTTGCGCATCTCGCGCAGCCTGCGCAAGACCCTGCGCCAGGCACCGTTTCAGGTGACACTCGATACGGCGTTCCCTGCCGTACTGGACGCCTGTGCAGCACCGCGCGCCGATGGTGATGGCACCTGGATCACCGATACGATGATGCTCGCCTACCTGCGCCTGCACGAGCTGGGGATTGCCCACAGTGTCGAGTGCTGGCAGAACGCCACGCTGCTCGGCGGGCTGTATGGTTTGGCGCTGGGACGGGTGTTTTTCGGCGAGTCGATGTTTACCCGGACCAGTGATGCCTCCAAGGTCGCTTTCGTGCATCTGGTCCGCCAGTTGCAACGATGGGATTATGTCCTCATTGACTGTCAGGTAGACTCCGCACACCTGCGCAGTCTTGGGGCTGCTCCCATTGCCCGGCGCGCGTTTATCACCCTGCTCGACCACTGGTGCTCACGCACACTGGATGCCCCAGCCGCGTCCGTACCCTGGTCACTGGACGCCGATCTGGCGGTACGCGTGCAGACGCAAGGAGGACGCGATGAGTGACGAAAGTGCGCTTTGGCAGCGATTACGCACCCTGACGTTCTACGCCACCCATGTGCATCCGTGCAGTTATCTGCCGGGTAAAGAGGCCGTGACCCTGTTCGTCGATCCGGGGGCCACCATGGATACCGCCACCTACAGCACACTGGCCCGGGCAGGCTTTCGGCGCAGCGGTAAACATGTCTACCGGCCACACTGTCCCAAATGCAACGCCTGTATCCCGGTGCGCATCCCGGTGGTCGAGTTTACCCCCGATCGCAGTCAACGGCGTACCTGGCGGCGCAATCAGGACCTGTGTGTCGTATCACGTGCCGTCGACTACGATGAGGCGCACTACCAGCTCTATAGACGCTATCAGGCACAGCGCCACCCGGGCGGTGGCATGGACCAGGGTGGGGCCAACGACTATCTGCAGTTCATCACCAGTCCCTGGGGCGAGTCGGTGCTATACGAATTTCGCGAACGCCAGCGCCTGCTGGCGGTGGCCGTGGTCGACCGTCTGCAAGACGGTCTCTCAGCGGTGTACACCTTTTTCGATCCCGATGAACCTGCGCGCGCACTCGGCGTGCAGGCCATTCTCTGGCAAGTCGAGGAGGCACGCCACCAGGGACTCGATTGGGTTTATCTCGGTTTTTGGATACGGGCCTGCGACAAGATGGCCTACAAGACCCGCTACCAGCCGCTTGAAGGTTTCGATGGCAGACACTGGGCGCATGTGCAGGATTAAATCCCGTGCACGCATCCGGATATTGAGGACACTGTCACCCAGTTTCGCGATCAACCACCTGATTTACGCCTGCCGCTCCCACTGGAACCCGAGTTGGGTGGCCCATTGCCTGCATGTGCGCTGCGATTGTGCACCGACATGGAACCCGACAGTCTCTCTGACGCCCGAACCTATCCATATTCTCCTTTGATATATGTGCAGGATTCAGGCATGATGTTGCGTTAATTTTACGGCGGTTGCCGGTCCCGAGAGTAGGCATTGAATGGCAAAAGAAGAACACATTGAAATGGAAGGCACGGTCATCGAGACTCTGCCCAACACCATGTTTCGCGTCGAGCTTGAAAACGGTCATGTCGTGACCGCGCATATCTCCGGCAAGATGCGCAAACACTACATCCGCATCCTCACTGGTGACAAGGTCAAGGTGGAACTGACCCCTTATGACCTGAGCAAGGGCCGTATCGTCTACCGGGGTCGTTGATCCACACATCTTACACTTCTGGCTCGATCCCCACCTCCCCGGCACTCCGGTTCGGGGAGGTGGCCCATTGTCATACTCAGGTCATTGCACTGAGTTCATCGCGGCTGTTCAGTTCAAAGTGCAAGGCCTCGTTGCGTAACGAGATGTCGATATGGCCACCATTGGCCAGTTTGCCGAACAACAGCTCCTCGGCCAGCGGTTTCTTGATGTGCTCCTGAATCAGCCGCGCCATGGGGCGGGCACCCATCTGTGGGTCATAGCCATGCATGGCCAGCCACACGCGCGCCTCATTTTCCACGCTCAGGGTGACGTTTTTCTCCTCCAACTGACCTTCGAGCTCGAAGATGAACTTGTCGACCACCTGACCAATGGTCTTGGAGTCCAGCGGTTTGAACTGGATGGTGGCATCCAGGCGATTGCGAAATTCCGGGGAAAAGGTTTTTTTGATGATCGCCATCCCGTCGCTGGCATGATCCTGATGGGTGAAACCCATGGAAGGGCGGTTGAGCAGATCGGCGCCGGCATTGGTCGTCATAATGATAATGACATTGCGAAAATCCGCCTTGCGCCCATTGTTGTCCGTCAGCGTGCCATGGTCCATGACCTGCAACAGCAGATTGAAGACATCCGGGTGTGCCTTTTCAATTTCGTCGAGCAACAACACCGCATGTGGATGTTTGTTGATGGCCTCGGTCAGTAGACCACCCTGGTCGAAACCAACATAGCCAGGGGGGGCACCGATCAGGCGTGACACGGTATGGCGTTCCATGTACTCGGACATGTCGAAGCGAATCAACTCGATACCCAACGTGCGTGCAAGCTGGCGGGTCACCTCGGTCTTGCCCACGCCGGTCGGACCGGCAAACAGGAAAGAACCCACCGGCTTTTGGTCAATTCCCAACCCGGCCCGTGAGAGTTTGATGGTCGTCGCCAGGGCATCGATGGCATCGCTCTGGCCGTAGATGACCAGCTTCAGATCACGGCCAAGATTGCGCAAGATCTCCTTGTCGTTGGCCGATACCGATTTGGGCGGTATACGGGCTATCTTGGCGACAACCGACTCGACCGCACGCACGCCAATAGTCTTCTTGCGTTTCGATGGCGGCAGCAAATGCTGGTTGGCCCCGGCCTCGTCGATGACATCGATGGCCTTGTCCGGGAGGTGGCGATCATTGATATAGCGATCTGCCAGTTCCACCGAGGTACGTAACGCCTGATGGGTATAGCGCACATGGTGGTGTTCCTCGAAGCGTGACTTGAGTCCCTCGAGGATCTGCACGGTTTCCTCTACCGTCGGTTCACTAATGTCGATCTTCTGGAAACGTCGCGCCAGCGCACGGTCTTTTTCAAAGATGCCGCGATATTCCTGGTAGGTCGTTGAACCGATGCACTTCAGTTCGCCATTGGCAAGGACCGGTTTGACCAGATTTGAGGCATCCATCGCACCACCCGATGCTGCCCCGGCACCGATGATGGTGTGGATCTCGTCAATAAAGAGAATAGAACCCGATTCACGCTTGATTTGTGCCAGTACCGCCTTGAGTCGCTTCTCGAAATCGCCCCGATATTTGGTGCCTGCCAGCAAGGCACCCAGGTCCAGTGAATAGATGGTCGCGTCTGCCAATACTTCCGGCACCTCGCCCTCCACGATTTTTCTTGCCAGACCCTCGGCCAGCGCGGTCTTGCCGACCCCGGCCTCACCGACGAATAACGGGTTGTTCTTGCGCCGACGGCACAGCACCTGAATGGTGCGTTCAATCTCATGGCGACGACCGATCAGTGGGTCGATCTTGCCCTGACGGGCCAGCGCATTGAGGTTGATCGAATACAGATCCAGCGCACTCTGGTTAGCGCCATCGGTGGCGGATTCTTCTTCATCACCGGAAAGATCGCCCGTCGGCAGCTCCTCATCCTTGATCTTGGCAATACCGTGGGCAATGTAATTCACCACATCGAGTCTGGAGACACCTCGTTTCTTCAGGAAATAGGCTGCCTGGGACTCTTGCTCACTGAAGATGGCGACCAGCACATTGGCGCCGGTCACCTCGCGCTTGCCTGCGGATTGCACATGGAAGACCGCGCGTTGTAACACACGCTGAAATCCGAGTGTAGGCTGGATGTCGCGTTCGTCGTCGGGGGGCAGCAGGGGCGTGGTCTCATCCAGAAACTCGATCAGCTCGTTGCGCAGGTTGTCCAGATCGGCACCGCAGGCCTTGAGGACATCGGTGGCCGAGGCATTGTCCAGCAACACCAGCAGGAGGTGTTCCACGGTCATGAACTCGTGGTTCTTCTCCCGGGCATCCTTGAAGGCATGATTGAGGGATTCTTCCAGATCTTTACTAAGCATAGGTTTTCACCACAAGGCCGGATTAGTCGGCTTCCATGACGCACAACAAGGGATGGTCGTGCTGGCGCGAATAGTCATTCACCTGGGCTACCTTGGTCTCGGCAACATCGCGCGTGAACACACCGCAGATGCCCCTGCCCCGGGTATGCACATGCCACATGATGCGTGTAGCGCCATCACGATTCATGCCAAAAAATGCCTCCAGAATATGAACAACAAACTCCATAGGGGTATAGTCGTCATTCATCAGAATAACTTTAAACATCGATGGGCGTTTGAGCTTGGGACGGGCCTCGTCCAGCACCAAAGCGTCATCATTTTGACCTTTTCGGGATGCATCTGTCATGGTGCCAATTCTAGCAAATACGCTGCGCTGCAGTATGCAAACCCATTGACCCGCCTAAATACAACAAGTTCAGGCAAAATACTTGACTATTCCACCCGACTGTACAAAATCTTAACAAGCCATTGGCAGTTTGCAATGGCTGTATTACTCGGATGTGTGCGTTTCCCTATATTCTGTCGGTAACGCAGTTTATAAAGACCACGGACGTATAAAAAAATATAAAACACTTGAGAATGCGCGGATCCACCACCAAAGAGGCATTAGAGGATGGCAGTCGGAATCGTTAAATGGTTTAGTAATGCAAAGGGGTATGGCTTTATCTCACCCGACAGTGGTGGCGAGGACATCTTTGCCCACTTCTCCGTCATCACCATGGAAGGGTATAAGTCATTAAAACGCGGGCAGCGGGTAGAATTCGAGATCAATCAGGGTCCGAAGGGGCTTCAGGCATCGGAAATTCACCCGCTGGAGGTCGTCGAAGCGAGCCTCAGCTAGCCCGCCTGCACCGGGGAGAGGTATTCCAAGGGGTCGGTTGCAGGGGGTGGTCAGTGCCGGGCGCCCCCTGCAGGCGATCACATGTTGGCAATGATCGCGCTACCGAAACCGGAACAACTCACCTCCTTCGCGCCGTCCATCAGCCGGGCAAGGTCGTAGGTGACGATCTTGCTTGCGATGGCGCCGGAGATGCCAGTGACGATATGCTCAGCCGCCTCCGACCAACCCATGTAACGAAGCATCATCTCGCCCGACAGCACCAGTGAGCCAGGATTGACCTTGTCCTGACCGGCATATTTGGGTGCCGTGCCGTGTGTGGCCTCAAAAATAGCGATATCGTCGGACAAATTGGCGCCCGGTGCGATGCCGATGCCACCGACCTGTGCCGCCAACGCATCCGAGATATAGTCACCGTTGAGATTCAGGGTGGCAATCACACTGTACTCTGCCGGGCGCAACAGGATTTGCTGCAGGAAGGCGTCGGCAATGACATCCTTGATGATAATGTCCTTACCCGTGTGCGGGTTTTTAATCCGACACCAGGGCCCGGCGTCGATCTCCTGTGCGCCGAATTCCTGATGTGCCAGCGCATAGCCCCAGTTCTTGAATGCGCCTTCGGTAAATTTCATGATGTTGCCCTTGTGTACCAGGGTCACCGAAGGGCGATCATTGTCGATGGCGTACTGAATGGCCTTGCGCACCAGCCGTTGTGTGCCCTCCCGGGAAACCGGCTTGATGCCGATACCGCAGGTGTCGGGGAAGCGGATCTTTGTCACCTCCATGCGTTGTTGCAGGAAGTCCACCACCTGCCTGACCTCAGGCGTACCTGCCTCCCACTCGATACCCGCATAGATATCCTCGGCGTTCTCACGAAAGATGACCATGTCGGTCAGCTCGGGCTGCTTGAGCGGGCTGGGTGTCCCGGTGTAGTAGCGGATCGGGCGCAAGCAGACATAGAGATCGAGTTCCTGGCGCAGCGCGACATTGAGCGAACGCATTCCCCCACCAACGGGTGTCGTCAGTGGCCCCTTAATTGCGACGACAAAATCCCGCGCCGCCTGCAGGGTCTCTTGGGGTAACCAGACATCGTTGCCGTAGAGCCTATTGGCCTTCTCACCGGCATAGATTTCCATCCAGGCAATACGGCGCCGGTCACCATAGGCTTTTGCTACCGCGCTATCGACCACCCGGCGCATCACGGGTGTAATGTCGATGCCGATGCCGTCTCCCTCAATATAGGGCACGATAGGCCGCTCTGGGACGTTCAGCGAATAGTCGGAATTGACACGGATGCGCTCACCTGCGGTGGGCGCAGAAATCTTGTCGTAGGCCATGGGTACTCCAAACGCGGAAAAATACGAAGAGGCGCTATTCTACCATCTCCACCGCGCCAGTCCCACGCCTGCTGGACATGGCCCCGATGGGCCACCCACCTCGCGTTCGCTACGCGACGATTGAGTGCTCTTCGTCGAGGAAACGGATGCCGGGGGCCATCGCGTCCTGCTACACTGTGCCTGCGGTATTCAGTCCGGCGGACAGGGATCACACTCCCTGGACCGACTGACAGCCCAATAGTACAGGTTCGCACCAACCCCGTAGATGAACCCGGTTCCCCATGCCAGAGACTCGCCATCCCGTCGCCATTGACACCACCATGTCCGTACCCCGTCCCTCTTCTGCGCATACCTCATCCCAAGCGGATACCCAGCCGCATTCGCGGGTGATCGTCGGCATATCCGGCGGCGTGGATTCTTCGGTCGCGGCCCTGCTGCTTACCCAACAGGGCTACGCGGTGAGCGGGCTGTTCATGAAAAACTGGGAGGGTGACGACAGCGAGGATTACTGCGCGGCCGAAGAGGACTTTCATGATGCCCAGGTGGTCTGTGCCGAGTTGGCGATCCCGCTCTACGGGGTGAATTTCTCCCGCGAATACTGGGATCGGGTATTTCGGCGTTTTCTGGCGGAATACCGTGCGGGGCGTACACCTAATCCCGATGTCCTGTGCAACAAGGAGATCAAGTTCTGCGCCTTCCTCGACCATGCCCTGGGCCTGGGTGCCGATCACATTGCCACCGGCCACTATGCCCGTCGTGATCGCTTGGCGGGGCGCTGGCGCCTGCTCAAGGGCCGGGATACGGCCAAGGATCAGAGTTATTTTCTATACACCCTTGGTCAGGCACAGTTGGCGCGCACCCTGTTCCCCCTGGGTGAACTGGAAAAACCGGCGGTACGTGCACTGGCCGCCGAACAGGGTCTGGCCACGCATGCCAAGAAGGGCAGTACCGGTATCTGCTTCATTGGTGAACGCCATTTCCGCACCTTTCTGAGCCGCTATCTGCCCTCGTCCCCCGGTGAGATGTGCACGCCCGAAGGCGAGCACATCGGCCAGCATGAAGGACTGATGTATTACACCCTGGGACAGCGCCAGGGGCTAGGCATCGGTGGGCGCCGCGGTGCCGACGCGACGCCCTGGTATGTCGTCGGCAAGGACCTGGAGAACCAGGTCCTGCTGGTGGGCCAGGGCCACGACCACCCCCTGCTGTTCAGCCACTGGCTGGACGCCGATGAACTGCACTGGGTTGCCGGCGAAGCACCGACCTTACCCCTGCGCTGCCGTGCCAAGACCCGCTACCGCCAGTCCGATCAGGACTGCGTGATCGAGGCGCGGAGCAAGGATAGCGTCCACGTGCGCTTCGACATTGCGCAACGCGCCGTGACGCCGGGCCAGGCCGTCGTGTTCTATGATGCCGAGGTCTGCCTGGGCGGCGCCACCATCATTCGCACCGAACGTACAAACCATACCGAGGCATCACATTGAAATACACCCTGAGCGACCGCACCCTGGCCCTGGGTGGTCTGTTTCAGGCCGCCCAGCAGGTGCAACAGATTGCCCACCATGGCAGGGCCGAGCACAGCGAACTTGAAACGGCCATGTACAGCCTGTTCCAGACCGACCCACCCAATGTGGCCGCCACCTACGGCAACATAGCTGCCCTGCGCGGTGGATTGTACCTCCTCTATACCCAGTTCACCGGCAATGTTCGTCAACGCGAGGTGGACATCACCCGCTACGTCATCAGCCTGATGCATCTCGAACGCCGCCTGGCTCGGCGCAAGGACATGCTGGCCACCCTGCACACCGGTCTGGAGCGCGCGCGTCGGCAAAGCGAGCACTTCTCTATTACCCACGACAACGTCATCGCCAACCTGGCCGATATCTACACCAACACACTGAGTCTACTCACCCCGCGCATCATGGTCGCGGGGGAATCTCATCACCTGACTGCGTCCAGCAACGCGAACACCATCCGTGCCCTGCTACTCGCCGGTATCCGCTCTGCTGTACTTTGGCACCAGTGTGGTGGCAACCGCTGGCAGCTCCTGTTCCGGCGCCATGCGTTGATCGCCGAGGCCAAACGGCTGCTCGATAATGGAGCACATCCCGGCGCGCACTAACGCAGCGCCGCGGGCGCAGTGGAAGCATCCTCAGTCCGAATGCCTCTTGACGACGAGAGCACAGATGCCACTACCATCCAGCGTCATTTTCCGGGAAAATGGTGCCTTTGTTTCATCCCGACTCGCAGGCACCCGCCATGCGGGCCTTGCCCAGACGCAACGAGGAGCACTCATGACCGACAGTTTCAACGCGCGCACCACCCTGGATGTCAACGGCAAGGCCTACGAAATATTCCGCCTTGAAGCCGTGCCCAACAGCGCACGGCTGCCATTTTCCATGAAGATCCTGCTGGAGAATCTGCTGCGTTTTGAAGATGGCCTCAGCGTCACCGCACAGGACATCCACGCCCTCGGCAACTGGGACCCGAGGGCCGAACCTGGCAAGGAGATCGCCTACCGGCCCGCGCGCGTGCTGATGCAGGATTTCACCGGAGTGCCGGCCGTGGTCGACCTTGCCGCCATGCGTGACGCCATGAGCGCACTGGGCGGCGATCCGAACCGCATTAATCCCCTGCAACCCGCAGAACTGGTCATCGACCATTCGGTGCAGGTCGATAGGTTTGGCCGATCCGATGCCTTCTCCCTGAATGAGGCCCTGGAATATCAGCGCAACAAAGAACGCTACCGTTTTCTCAAGTGGGGCCAGGAGGCGTTCGATAACTTCAAGGTTGTGCCGCCGGAGACCGGCATCGTGCATCAGATCAATCTGGAATACCTCGCTCGTACCGTGTTTGCTGCAGAGAACAACGGCGTGTTGCAGGCCTACCCGGACACCGTGGTCGGCACCGACTCCCACACCACCATGATCAACGCCCTGGGTGTGCTGGGCTGGGGTGTGGGCGGTATCGAGGCCGAGGCCGCCATGCTGGGCCAGCCCGTGACCATGCTCATTCCCCAGGTCATCGGTTTCAGGCTGACCGGCAGGCTGCCCGAGGGCACCACCGCCACCGACTTGGTACTCACCGTGGTCGAGCGGTTGCGCACATATGGCGTGGTGGGCAAGTTTGTGGAATTCTTCGGCCCTGGTCTGGCCCACCTGTCTCTGGCCGATCGTGCCACCCTGGCCAACATGGCACCGGAGTATGGCGCCACCTGCGCCATCTTCCCCATCGACGTCGAAACCCTTGCCTACCTGCGCCTCACCGGGCGCAGCGAAGAGCAGCTCACCCTGATCGAGGCCTATACACAGGCACAGGGTATGTTCCACACCGCCGACAGTCCCGAGGCCGAATATACCGATGTCATCGAACTGGACATGGCCAGCATCGAACCCTCCCTGGCCGGACCCAAGCGCCCACAGGACCGCGTCCCACTGAAATCGGCCAAGACCCGGTTTAATCAGGCATTGAGTGCACTCAATGCCGAACGCAACGCCAAGAGCACCCCGATCACAATTTCCCTTCAGGGCGAACAGGTGGAGATGAAGGACGGCGCGGTGGTCATCGCCGCCATCACCTCCTGCACCAACACCTCCAACCCCTCGGTAATGCTGGGAGCCGGGCTGGTCGCCAGGAAGGCCACCGCGCGTGGCCTCAAGGTCCAGCCCTGGGTCAAGACCTCGCTTGGCCCCGGCTCACGTGTGGTCTCTGATTATCTCCAACGCGCCGGTCTGATGGACGATCTGGAGGCCCTGGGCTTTCACGTGGTCGGCTATGGTTGCACCACCTGTATCGGTAATTCCGGCCCCCTGCCCGAGGCGGTATCCAAGGCCATTGCCGAGGGGGATCTGTCGGTGGGTGCCGTACTCTCTGGCAACCGTAATTTTGAGGGTCGCGTGCACGCCGAGGTGCGCATGAACTACCTCGCCTCGCCACCACTGGTCGTTGCCTATGCCCTCGCCGGCACCCTGGATATCGATCTCTACAATGAGCCCCTCGGCCATGACCGTGAAGGTAAGCCCGTCTACCTCAAGGACATCTGGCCCACCCAGAAAGAGATCGCCGATATCGTGGCCACCAGCGTCACCGCCAAGGAATTTGCCACCGCCTATGCCCATGTGTTCAAGGGCAACAGCCGTTGGGATGAACTCGCTGCACCGCAAGGCCAGCGGTTTGCCTGGCAAACCGACTCGACCTACGTGCAAAACCCGCCTTACTTTGCCGGCATGGGCAAGACGCCGACCCCGGTATCCGACATCACTGGCGCGCGCGTGCTCGCCCTGCTTGGCGACTCGGTGACCACCGATCACATCTCCCCTGCCGGTGCCATCAAGGCCGATAGCCCGGCTGGACGCTACCTGCAGGCACATGGCGTCAAACCGGTGGACTTCAACTCTTACGGCTCGCGGCGCGGCAACCATGAAGTGATGATGCGTGGCACCTTCGCCAACATTCGCCTGCACAACTTACTCGCGCCCGGCACCGAGGGTGGCGTCACCCTGCATCAGCCAGATGGCACGCCCCTGTCCATCTACGACGCGGCCATGCAATACCAGACAGAAGGTGTGCCCAGTATTATCATCGCCGGCAAGGAATACGGCTCAGGCTCCTCACGTGATTGGGCGGCTAAGGGGCCGCGTCTGCTCGGCGTGCGCGCCGTCATCGCCGAGAGCTATGAGCGCATCCATCGCTCCAACCTTGTCGGTATGGGTATCCTGCCGTTGCAGTTCATGGACGGCGACACCCCTACCAGCCTGGGCCTGAACGGGCGCGAACGGTTCGACATCGTCGGACTGGGTGATGGCTCGGCCAAGAGTGTTCAACTCCACGCCACCGCAGAAGACGGCAATACCCGGACCTTCGAGGTGCGTGTGCGCATCGACACCCCGGTGGAGATCGAGTACTACCGCCACGGTGGCATCCTCCACTACGTGTTGCGACAACTCGCCGCCTGAGTGGATGAGTGTGGCTCCCGCCCGCGGTGCGGCGGGCGCCCAGCGCTGGCCATCATGGCTGGATGTCCACGGACCTCTCTCTGTGCACCGACTTTGTAGATTTTCTGCATCAAATTGGATGTTAGAACAAGATACGTTAGCGTTGATCAGGTGTCTCTATTTTCCAGTTGGACAGCAACGCCGGCCCCCGTACCGTGCAGCCCAGACGTTCAAGCCAGCGGGCGACCTCATGGTTCGAATCATGAAAAATGTCGTATCCCTGCGGATCATGAACAAAATACAAATCATAGCGTGGATTGTAGACCCGTGTGTCCACGTTGGCGCGGTACAGAGCCATGAGTCGATGCCGCAGTCTTTCCACCCTTGCCCGTGCTACGCGCAAAGGATAGATATGAACGATAGGGACAGCGACCTGCGCCCTGATGGATGCCTGCGTGGGCGGACCGGGCAGGTCCCGGTACCCGAGTGCGCCCTGCGTCGGCCACAGCAGCGCCGAGGCACCCTGATAAGCACCGGTATCGGCCAGCGCATAGTAGTCCCAATCGCCATAAGAGAAGCGCGCCATGTGGTGGCCTGGCATCGGCACCACCAGACTGGAATGGTGCCCTTGGTCCAGTAGAAAAACGGTCGCACTCTGGCCAATCACTGTTGGCTCGGTGATCACTGTGGCACATCCCGCCATGCCAGCCACTGCGCTCACTATTAGTACTCGGGTCAACAAGTGTGCCACTGTGTTCATCTTACCTCTCAACGTACCCGGAGCGCGGAGACATGTCTGTGCGTTCCGGGTGCGGCTTGTTATCTTGGGGCACAGCACCGATGGTGATGGGCACCGGTCCGGTTCATCCTCGTTCGCCACCGAAATCTGGAAGAATATGCCGCCGGGGACACGCCTTGCCGCCAGAACACCTTTATGGTCTTATGATCCCATTCAAGGTGACTGAGTGGCGCGCACGCGTGCGGCCTCTGTCCTGTTTGCAGCGAGTCTGTCTCCGTGCGTGTTGCGCGCAGCCTTGCAGGTAACACGCTACGTTCCTGGTATTGATCTTTTAAGTTGTCATACGGATAGCGCAATGGATAAACGCAATACCCGCACCCTTGAAGGGCCGCAACATTGGCTCGATCTGTATGGTGATGAACTCTACCGCTACGCCCTGCTCCAGTTGCACGACGCATCGCAGTCAGAGGACATGGTGCAGGACACACTGCTGGCGGCGTTCCAGTCGCGTGAAAAATATGCTGGCACGGCCTCGGTCCTGACCTGGCTGACGGGCATCCTCAAGCACAAGATTATCGACCATATCCGCAAACAGATACGCGAATCCCCCCAGGATGATATCGGCGAACACCTCGACGACACCGCGCCCGGAGCGGCGCTCGATGCCCTGTTCGACTCCCGCGGCGACTGGATCATCAGACCCCGTGACTGGGGTGATCCGGTGAAGTGTCTGGAACAGGAGCGCTTCTGGACGATCATGCACCTGTGCCTGGGGCGCCTCAATACCCGCCAAGCCGCCGTTTTCAACCTCAAGGAGATGTCCGGATTGAGTAATGAGGAAATTTGTAAGGAACTGGCTATCACCACGACTAATTGCTGGGTGTTGCTGTATCGGGCCCGAATGGGACTGCGTCAATGCCTGGAAGCAAGCGGGTTCGCTGGGAGCCACGGGTAATGAATCTGATGTTCTCATGTAAGGAGGTATCCATGCTGGTCTCCGCTGCCCTGGATCGCAAACTGACCCGGGCGGAGCGGTTCAAGGTCAGAGTGCATTTATTGTTCTGCAGGGCATGCGGGAATTTCTCCGAGCAGATGGAGATATTACGTGCAGCGACCCAGCGTCTTTCCAGCCACAAGGCTACGCATAGGGACGCACCGGTCATGCCCGAGGCGGCACGTAAACGCATCCAACAGACCTTGTACACGTCCAGCCATCATGATGATGACCCGGCACCTTGAACATCGCTCGCTTGTCATACTGCATAGGGGGACATTGTGTCCATACCCATTACTACTCGATTGTTTACTGGAGATTCAACATGAAGAGACGCCAAATGTTACGTACCGCTGTCGCCAGTGTGATTGCCATGGGTGTTGTTGCTGTGGACAGTACCCCGGCCCTGGCCGCTGGAAAACCGGCAATGGAGAAATGTTTCGGTATTGCCAAGGCCGGAAAGAATGACTGCGCGTCCAAGACCGCCAATCATGCCTGTGCCGGTCAGGCGACCAAAAACGGCGACAAAAACTCCTTTATTGTCGTGCCCGAGGGAACTTGCAACAAGATCGTCGGCGGCAGCACCACCCCTGGCGTATGAGTGGCGCATGAGCGCGAAAACCAACAGACCTGAGACAGGTTCGATCCCGGCGCAAGCCGGGATCGGGCTGCGTTCGCCGCATTACGCTGAAGTGCTGTCGACACTACCATCTATCGCCTGGCTGGAAGTGCATAGCGAGAACTTCTTCGCCGAGGGGGGGCGCCCGCATGAAATCCTCGAACAGGTCCGCAGCCACTACCCACTTAGCCTGCATGGCGTAGGACTGTCACTCGGCTCTGCGGATCCGCTCAATACATGGCATCTCGACAAACTCAAGGGCCTCGTCGATCGTTACCAACCCGGGCTGGTCTCTGAACACCTGTGCTGGTGTTCGGTCGATAAACGCTATCTCAACGACCTGCTGCCATTGCCCTATACCGAAGAGAGTCTGAACCATATCAGCGAACGCATCCAGTATGTTCAAGACTATCTGGGGCGCCAGATCCTCATCGAGAATCTGTCCAGTTATCTCCAATACACCCACTCCACCATCCCGGAATGGGAATTTATCACCGCAGTCGCGCAACGCAGCGGTTGTGGCATTTTACTCGACATCAATAACATCTACGTCAACGCCTGCAACCACGGCTTTGACGCCGCCCACTATCTGCGCGCGATCCCGCTGGAGGTGGTGGGAGAAATGCACCTGGCCGGGTTTACCGATGAAGGCGATATCCTTATCGACACTCACAGCAGGCCGGTTTCTGCCAACGTCTGGGCTCTGTATGAGCAGGCCATACACCGTTTCGGGCGACGCCCCACACTCATAGAGTGGGATACCGACATCCCCGCCCTGTCGGTCCTTCTCGACGAGGCCGCCCATGCCGAGCACCTTGCCGAGGCAGTATCTGCCCGCCTGCACCCGCAGGCCACCGGAGCATCCCATGTCCGGCTTGCGTGAACTGCAACGCCTGTTCCGGGATGCCTTGCTGGCTGACGCGCAGGCCCCCCTGGCCGCGCACATCCGCGAGACTGATCTGTCGCGGCGACTGGGCATCTACCGCAACACTGTGTTCACTAATCTGAGCGAGACATTGCGCACGCTCTACCCCGTTATCGAACGCCTTGTCGGTGCAGATTTTTTCGATCATATCGCACAACACTACATCCGGCGCTATCCCTCACCGGCGGGTGATCTCAATTGTTTTGGCATGCAGTTGGCAGACTTCCTTGCCGGGTTCGAGCCGGCGTCCGGTCTGGCCTACCTGCCGGATAGCGCGCGACTGGAATGGCTCATCCACCAGAGCCACCACGCCGCCGGGCACCCGCCTCTGGACCTCAAACGACTCGCGACGGTACCCGAGGCCGGCTATGAGGCGCTGCGCTTTACCCTGCACCCGACTGCCCGGCTATTCGCCTGTTCGTATCCGGTACATCGCATCTGGCAAGTCAACCAAGAAGGCTATGAAGGCGATCAGCACGTTGATATAGACAGCGGCGGTGTACGTTTACTGATAGAACGGCGCGCCAGACATATCGAACTCCAGGCGTTGCACGAAGGTGAATGGGCACTGCTGCACGGCCTTGCAGCCCAGCAGACACTGGCCACCGCCGCCGAGTCGGCCTGTGCAGTGGAGACGGATTTTGACCTGGCAGGCACATTGTCGCGTCTGATTGCACAATCCACTCTGGTGGATTTCACACCAACCTGAACGGGTGCGATGCACACATGCGCGACGGTGACGACAACAACCCCCATATACTCTCCGTTCACCGTAACACGGTGTCAATAACAAGAGGTAACAGGACATGAACGCATCTGCCAAGGCCATCAATCTCTCAGGCTTCGCCATTCGGGGACTGGAATTTCTGAGCCCTCTCGTTGACCTTGGTGTCCGTTTGTGGCTGGCCAACGTATTCTGGAAGTCAGGTCTGACCAAAATCGCCTCCTGGGACAGCACCCTGAACTTGTTCAACTATGTCTACCAGGTTCCCGTCATTTCACCGGAACTGGCCGCCCAGCTCTCGACTGGCGTGGAACTGGGTGGTGCGGTATTACTGGCGGTAGGCCTCGCAGGGCGTTTTGCCACTGCCGCCTTGTTCATCCTCAATATCGTCGCCGTCATTTCCTATCCCGACCTCTCTGCGGTAGGACTCAAGGATCACTTCTACTGGGGCCTGCTGCTGTTGATTTTCCTCGTGCGTGGTCCGGGAAAACTATCGATCGACTACTTCATCAGAACGCGTTTCATGCGCGGATAAAACCGTGCCACGACGGCATACGCTGTCGGTTTGACCTCTGACCAAAAGAGGGAAAGGAGGCGTCGTCCCCTTTCCCTCTTCATCGGTTTAGTGCACATTTTCTCAGGGACGAATGTAGGCATATCCCTGTTCTTGCAGTTCTATGATGCGCCTGACACCGGCGGGCACTATGAGGTTGAGCAGGTTGCGTTGCGCCCAGCGACTCGTTAGAGTGCAAATGCCAGCGTCGACACCATGCATTTCTTAGCGGGTAACAACCCTTCATGCAGCCGAGCACCTCAGTCCCGGACTCCGAACCACTCATCACCGCGGAATTTGCCCTGGATGAGCGGATCATGTACCTCAACCATGCGGCCGTCTCACCATGGCCACGGCGCACCAGTGAGGCCGTGAGTCGTTTCGCACAGGAAAATACCGAGCTGGGATCGCAACGCTATCCGCACTGGTTAGAGGTCGAACAGCGGTTACGCGCCAGACTTTGCGGACTCATCAATGCCCCCGCCGTGGCGGACATCGCCTTACTCAAAAATACCTCGGAAGGACTCTCGGTGGTGGCCCAGGGGCTGGATTGGTCCCGGGGCGACAATGTGGTCACCAGTAATCAGGAATTCCCATCCAATCGCATCGTCTGGGCCTCGCTCGCCCCGCGTGGCGTCGCACTGGTACAGGTCGATCTGGGGAACGCCAGCTCGCCGGAGGATGCCCTGATGCAGGGCTGTGATCAGCACACACGCCTGCTGGCCATCAGTTCAGTGGAATATGCCACCGGCTTGCGACTTGATCTGGAACGCCTGGGGCGCTTTTGTAAGGCACGTGGCATCCTGTTCTGTGTGGATGCCATCCAGAGTGTGGGAGCTGCGGTCATGGATGTGCAGGCCGCACACATCGATTTTCTGGCCGCGGACGGCCATAAATGGATGCTGGGTCCAGAGGGGCTTGCCTTGTTCTACTGCCGTGCGGCACTACGCGAGCGCCTGTCTCTCCACCAGCATGGCTGGCACATGATAGAGCACCCTCACGACTTTGAATGCCGGGACTGGCAACCGGCAACCAGTGCGCGCCGCTTCGAGTGTGGTAGTCCGAATATGCTGTGTATCCATGCGCTCGATGCAAGTATCTCGCTGCTCGAGGAGTTTGGGCTGGCACGAGTGGAAAACCGCCTTCTCGCACTCAGCGAACGGATCATCGCCGGCGTCAAGGCACGTCCGGCGCTGGAGCTAATCACCGATGATCGCCCGGGGCGCCTCCTTGGCATTGTAACCTTCCGCCACCGTGAGATACCTGCCACCGTACTTTATCCCCAACTCATGGAGAAAAATGTCATGTGTGCCCAACGTGGCGGTGGCATCCGCTTTTCACCGCATTTCTACACCCATCCCGACACGATCATGGACGCCTTTCATTGTGTGGACGAGGTATCGTCGGCTCTGTGCAAACACTGAACGCTCACTGAGACATCCCCGAGTGCTGTCATGCGCTATTCCCCGGTGGTGCAAGGGGTGCATGGATACGCAAGAAACTGCATTGTTTTGTCAGTTTGGCGCCTTGTGCCCTGTCTCCGGTTTTCGATGACGACCTTGTCGGTAGTCTGTTCAGCGTTGGGGTGATAACAAAGGAGGCCAGGCGAAGGTAGACGTTTTTTTTTGTAGCCACTATAGATATAGTGGCAGGGATGGTATAGGCAAATACAGTGGCCTGTGCGCCTGCTGAAAATGAGCTGGCGGGGTATACGGGCACAGTATAAGGAGGATGAGATGGGGTTCGGTCTGAAGTCACGCCTTGAGCGCTGGCTCACACACTTCCTGGTCAAGGATCTGCGAAGTGCCGAGCATTCCCTTCTCTATGACTTTGACCGGCTGTGTTACGAGATTCGACCGGGCGACGTCATTCTCGTCGAAGGCCAGAGTCGCGTCTCCGAGGTCATCAAACTGATCACCCAAAGCAGCTGGACCCATGCGGCACTGTATATCGGGCGACTGATTGATATCGAGGACGACGCGCTACGTGAACACCTCGCCAGGTATTACCAGGGCGGTCCGCGTGATGAGCTGATCATCGAGGCCTTGCTCGGTGAAGGCACTGTCGTCGGGCCCATCAGCAAATATCGCGATGAGCATTTGCGTATCTGTCGACCCAAGGGCTTGGCATTGAATGATGCCAATGCGATCATTGCCTATGCCATCCACCGGCTGGGTACCGATTATGATATTCGCCAGCTCATCGATCTGGCGCGATTCATGTTTCCCTTCTGGGGCATATTGCCCCGGCGCTGGCGTTCCAGTCTGTTTGAACGCAAGGCGGGACACCCGACACGTACCGTATGTTCGTCAATGCTGGCCGAGGCATTTGGTAGGGTGCACTTTCCTATCCTGCCCTTTGTTGAGCGTGGTGTCGACAAGCAGATCCATCTACGCAGGCGTAACCCGAAATTGTTTACCCCTCGGGATTTTGATTTTTCCCCCTATTTCGAGATCATCAAGTACCCGATACTGGGGGTTGATGACATCAGCCTTTACCGGCGCCTGCCCTGGGACGAATCGGATCAGTATTGCAACACCCGCGGTGACTGTTACACGGCCACCTATCCCGCCGCTTCGAGCGCAGCGGATGAAACGACAGGACCGACTCGTACCATACCCCCCGAACAGGCGCCCACAGCAACATCGGGCACTGACAGTTCCCCCCTGGCACAGTCTGTCGATCTGCGCCGTGCACTGGCTGAACACACTGCGCTCACGCACACAATGAGGCACTCATCATGAACACCTTCGACTTGCGCATCGCGCAACTGACGATTCTGCCGGTGCTGTTTCTGCTCGACCAGCTCACCCCTTTGTGGCAGACGCTAGTGCTGGCCGGTGTGGTGTTCGAGTTGTTCACCCCCCCCGCCCGACGCCTGCGTTGTGTGGCGGCCACAACCGCACCCGTAGAACCGGATGCCGGCGCTGGCACCCACACCTGGCGCCAGCGCTGGATCAGCCGTCCGGTACTGCGCCTATTCCGCCGGATATTACCGCCCATGTCCCCCACCGAGAAGGAGGCCCTGGACGCAGGCACGGTGGGGTGGGATGGGGAACTGTTCAGCGGCTGCCCCGACTGGGAAAAGCTCCAGACCCAGCCCACCAGTGTTCTCAGTGCCGAAGAAACCGCCTTCCTGTCTGGACCGGTGGAGACCCTGTGCGGTCTGCTCGACGATTGGGCGATTACACACAAGTACGCAGATCTACCCCCCGAGGTGTGGCAATACCTCAAGGATAACGGCTTTTTCGCCATGATCATCCCGCACGAATATGGTGGTCTCGACTTTTGCGCCCGAGCGCACTCCGACATCGTGATGAAGATCGCCACGCGTAGCGTCACCGCTGCGGTGACGGTCATGGTGCCCAATTCACTGGGGCCGGCCAAACTGTTGCTGGAGTATGGCACCGATGAGCAAAAACAGTACTATCTGCCCCGTCTGGCCACCGGGGCCGAGATACCCTGTTTTGCCCTGACCGGGCCCGAGGCCGGCAGTGACGCCAGTGCCATGCCGGACAACGGTGTCCTGTGTCATGCGCCCTTCGAGGGACGCGATGATGTACTGGGCATTCGCCTGAACTGGGAAAAACGCTACATCACGCTTGGTCCGGTCGCCACGCTCCTGGGCCTGGCCTTCAAACTCTATGATCCAGACCACCTGCTCGGGGAAAAAACCGAGTTAGGCATCACCCTTGCTCTCATCCCTACCGACACCGCAGGCGTGGAGATTGGTCGCCGCCACCTGCCGCTCAACATCCCCTTCATGAATGGCCCGAATGCCGGGCATGACGTGTTCATCCCGCTGGAGTGGATCATTGGCGGCGAGGCGCGCATCGGTCAGGGTTGGCGCATGCTCATGGAATGCCTGGCAGATGGCCGTGCCATATCCCTGCCCGCACTGTCCACGGGGGCAGGCAAACTGTGCAGCCGTGCCACTGGCGCCTACGCGCGTATCCGCCGCCAGTTTCACGTGCCCATCGGCTACTTCGAGGGGGTCGAGGAGGCGCTCGCGCGTATCGGTGCCTATACCTATATGATGGATGCTGCACGGACCTTGACGACCGATGCGCTGGACCGTGGTGAGAAACCCGCCGTAATCTCAGCCATCGTCAAATATCATCTCACCGAGATGATGCGCCGCGCGGTCAACGATGCCATGGACATCCATGGTGGCAAGGGCATCACGCTGGGGCCGCGCAACCTGCTCGGGCGCAGTTACCAGGCCCTGCCAATCAGCATCACCGTCGAGGGCGCCAACATCCTGACCCGCAGCATGATCATCTTCGGCCAAGGCGCCATGCGCTCCCATCCCTATATCCTGCGTGAACTGGAAGCGGCACGCGATGACGACCCCCAGCACGCCCTGCAGGTCTTCGATCGCACCCTGTTCCAGCATGCCGGTTTCATCCTGCGCAACCTGTTGCGCAGTCTTGGACATGGACTGACGGGGGCGCGCTTCGCCCGCGTACCCGGCCGTGGGCGGGTAAAACGCTACTATCAACACCTGACACGCCTCAGCGCCTGCTTCGCCCTGCTCACCGATGCTGCCCTGGTGCTGCTCGGCGGGAGTCTGAAACGCCGTGAAAAACTCTCGGGACGCCTGGCGGACATCCTCAGCCAGCTCTACCTGGCCTCAGCCTGTTTGCACCGCTATGTATCCCAGGGTGAGCAAAAAGACGATCAGGCACTGCTACACTGGACCTGCGATGATGCCTTGAACCGCACGCAAATGGCCATGGATGGCCTGTTGCAGAATCTTCCCAACCGCCCCGTCGCCTGGTTGTTGCGGGCCATCGTGTTCCCGCTGGGGCGACGCTACAGTCCACCGGATGATCAAACAGGCCAACATGTGGCACGACTGATGCTCAGCCCGTCACCGGCACGGGATCGTCTCACCGCAGGCATGTACCTTACCGATGACCTCACTCAGGCCTTGGGTGTACTGGATACGGCCTTGCAGAGCCGGCTTGGCGTTGAACCGATTGAGAAACGCCTGCACCAGGCACTGCGGGATCGCCTCGGTTCGCATGCGCCGCTGGAGACCTATATCGAAACCGGCCTTGCCGAGCACATCCTGTCCGAGAGTGAAGCCACGCAATTGCGCCACGCCGATCAACTGTGCCAGGAAGTCATTCGTGTCGATGACCTGGCCCCCGATCTGCGCCCCGATCCGGACCCGGACGCCATCGTAGAAAAGGAGCCAGCCCATGGCTGAAGTCGAACACCCCAAGGTGCAGGACACGACTGGAACCACCCGCAAGTCCGCTGCCAAAAAGAAAACCGTGCGCAAGAAAAGGACGGTCAGTCCCCAGAGGAGCGCACCGCGACCGGTCTACGTGATCGATGGCAGCCGTACCCCGTTCCTCAAGGCCCGTGGCAAGCCTGGCCCCTTCGCTGCGGCCGATCTGGCCATCGGTGCGGCACGTCCCCTGCTCGCCCGCCAGCCCTTTGCACCGGACGCATTTGATCAGGTCATCGTCGGTTGTGTCATGCCGGGACCGGACGAGGCCAATATTGCGCGGATCATTGCCTTGCGCCTCGGCTGCGGAGACAAGGTCCCGGCCTTCACCGTGCAGCGCAATTGTGCCTCCGGCCTGCAGTCGCTGGACACTGCCATGCATGACATCGCCGAGGGTCGCTCCAATCTGATCCTTGCTGGCGGCGTGGAGTCCATGAGCCATGCCCCCGTCCTGCTGGGCACTGCGATGGTTGCCTGGCTCGGTGCCTGGAACCAGGCGCGTAGCCTGGGCCAGCGCATCAAGGTCTTGGCCCGTCTGCGTGCCACGCATTTTCGCCCGATCATTGGCCTGCTGCGGGGACTGAGTGATCCGGTCGTCGGCTTGTCGATGGGCCAGACAGCAGAAAATATTGCACACCGCTTTGGTATCGAGCGCGAAGCCATGGACCGCTTCGCCCTGCGCAGCCACCAACGCCTGGCCGCAGCACAGGACAACGGACAATTCACCGAAATCGAGACACTCTACGACACCCGGGGCCACTTCTATGATGCCGATGACGGTCTGCGTCGTAGCTCCGACATGGCCAGCCTCGCAAAACTCAAACCGGTCTTCGACCGCCCCTTCGGCAAGGTCACAGCGGGCAACAGTGCGCAGATCAGCGACGGTGCCGCACTACTCATCCTCGCCTCGGAAGAGGCCATCAAGCAGCACGGTCTACCGGTACTCGGGCGCCTTGTCGACAGCCAATGGGCTGGCGTGGATCCCGCACAGATGGGACTCGGACCGGTGCATGCCAGCACCCCGCTCTTGCAACGCGCTAAATGCGGACTCGATGACATCGACTACTGGGAGATCAACGAGGCCTTCGCCGCCCAGGTGTTGGCCTGCCTTGCCGCCTGGCAGGATACGGCCTATTGCCGTGGCGCACTCGGACTGAAGGGCGCACTGGGCGAACTGGACCCGGCCCGGCTCAACATTGATGGCGGCGGCGTCAGCCTGGGCCATCCCGTCGGTGCCAGCGGTGCACGTATCGTATTGCATCTGCTGCATGTACTTGAGCGCGAGCAGGCCAAACGTGGCATTGCCACCCTGTGCATCGGTGGCGGTCAGGGCGGCGCCATGCTGGTGGAACGTACATAAACACAACGACACTGAAGGACGCTGGCCCATGGCTACAACACCTCGCTACACACACTGGCACTTTGACCGCGATGAGGGCGATATCGTCTGGTTGAGCATCGACAAGGCCGACAGTGCAGTCAACGTGCTCTCCGCTGCTGTCTTCGCCGAATTCGACGCGATCCTCACCGTGCTTGAAACCGCATCGCCACGCGGACTGGTCATTCAGTCCGCCAAGCGCAGTGGCTTTATCGCTGGCGCCGATGTGGGGGAATTCACCGACTTCGCCGATGAACCGGCGGCGCTGGCAGCGATTCGCACGGGCCAGGCCCTGTTCGATCGGCTCGAGGCCCTGGCCTGCACCAGCGTTTGTCTGATCCAGGGTTATTGCCTGGGTGCAGGACTGGAATTGGCGCTGGCCTGCGATGTGCGGGTCGTCGACGACAGCGCGGCGACCCGACTCGGTCTGCCGGAGGTACGCCTGGGCATTCATCCAGGTTTCGGTGGCAGCCTGCGCATGATTCGCACCGTGGGTCCACTGGCCGGGCTCGACGCCATGCTCACCGGGCGCACCCTGAGCGCTCGGGCCGCGCGTAAAATCGGCTTAGTCGACTATGCCGTGCCCGAGCGCCACCTGCGCCATGCCGCACAGCAGATCCTCCAGCGCCCACCCCGGCGCAGACCACTCCCTTGGTTGAAACGTGCCCCCAATCATTCTCTCCTGCGCCCTCTTTTCGCCCGTCTGATTCGCCGCAAACTCGCCGCCAAGGCGCCACGTGCCCACTACCCCGCGCCCTATGCCCTGCTTGAGCTCTGGGTTCGCCACGGGGACAAACCCAAACGTATGCTGCGCGAGGAGGCCACCTCGGTGGCACGCCTGCTCACCGGCCGCACGGCCCAGAACCTCATCCGGGTCTTCCAACTGCAAGAACAACTCAAGGCGCAGGGAAAACGCACGGACAAGACCGTCGATCCGGCATCCAGTGGACGCGCCCGTCATGTTCATGTCATCGGTGGTGGTGTGATGGGCGGCGATATTGCCGCCTGGTGCGCCCTGCAAGGGTTGTACGTCACCGTGCAGGAACAACGCAAAGAGGCCCTGGCGCGGGTACTGCAACGGGGCCATGCCCTGTTTAAAAAACGCCTCAAGGGGCGCCTTCTCGTGCAGGCGGCCATGGACCGGTTGATCCCCGATGAGCGCGGTACCGGACTGGGTCATGCCGACGTGGTCATTGAGGCCATTTTCGAAGATGTCGAAGCCAAACAGAAGTTGTTTCGCGAGATTGAACCGAAACTGCGCGAACACACCCTGGTGGCCACCAACACTTCCAGTATTCCCCTGCAAGTCCTCGCTACGGCGTTGCATCGACCACAGCGCCTGGTGGGTCTGCACTTCTTCAACCCCGTGGCGAGCATGCAACTCGTCGAGGTGGTCAACGGCCCGGATACCGATCCGGACAGTGCCCTGCGGGCCGCTGCATTTACTCGCCAGATCGCCCGCCTGCCGCTGCCAGTGACCAGCACCCCGGGGTTCCTCGTCAACCGTATCCTGATGCCCTACCTGATGGAGGCAATGATCCTGGCCGACGAAGGTGTCCCTTTGCGTCTCATCGACAAGGCAGCGACGGATTTCGGCATGCCCATGGGCCCCATCGAACTGGCCGACACCGTGGGGCTGGATATCTGCCTCTCGGTTGCCGACATTCTTGCCGCCGACATGGCCATCGAGGTACCGAAGCGTTTGCGCGACCTGGTCCAGGCCGGGCGCACGGGGCGCAAGAGTGGTCGCGGCTTCTATGAATTCAAACGCGCCAAGCCGGTGAAACCGGCCGTGCCGCATCGCTACACCGCCCCTGCCGATGTACAGGACCGCCTGATGCTGCGCCAGCTCAACGAGGCCGTAGCTTGCCTGCGCGACGGGGTAGTCGAAAATGCCGATCTGCTTGATGCCGGCGTGATCTTTGGCACCGGCTTTGCCCCCTTTCGCGGCGGGCCCCTGCACTACATACACTGTCGTGGCAGTCGCCAGCTCACCCAGATGCTGGAAGGGCTGCAACAGCGCCACGGCGAACGCTTCGCACCCGATGCGGGCTGGTCGCAACTCGTCGATGAGGACACGGGCAGTGATATTCCGGACACCACGCCAGCCACTGGTAGCGGACAGGTTGAGGAAAACGGTTGAGGCATGGCTGATCACATACCCCCGATACCCGCGTTCGATCACATCGACCTCCGGAGCGTGCGCAATCTCTCCGGTCTGTTTCATGAGCGTGTGCGTCGCTCCTCACGGCGTACCGCTTACAGCCACTACGTCGAAACCAGTGACCAATGGGAGACAACCGACTGGCAGGGCATGGCCAGATTGCTCGGACACTGGCAGGCAGGACTGGCGTGCGAACAACTCGAACCGGGGGACCGGGTTGCCATCATGTTGCGCAACTGTCGCGAATGGGTCCTGTTCGAGCAAGCTGCCTTTGCGTTGGGGCTGGTGGTGGTACCGCTGTATACCAACGACCGGGCGGATAACCTGGAATTTATTCTCAACGACGCCGGTGTGCGTGTACTGCTCATCGAGGGCGATGCGCAATGGCAGATACTGGGTGCCATGTCGGCACGACCGTCGCAGTTACAACGCATCGTCAGTCTCCTGCCCCTGTCCCCCCCGGGCATCGGTGACATCGCACATGAAATACCTACCGAACCCGACTGTGTACCCGCACTCGCGGCCCTGTTCACCACGGCCAACGAGTGGACTGTGCCCGATGCCGGTTTCCCCGAGTGCAGCAACGCTGCGCCGGATAGCCTGGCCAGCATCGTATACACCTCAGGGACCACGGGTCGGCCCAAGGGCGTGATGCTCACGCATGCCAACCTGTTGTGGAATGCCTGGAGCAGCATGCAGAGTGTGCCGGTACGCACCGACGATCGCTTCCTCTCGTTTCTGCCCCTGTCGCATACCTTCGAGCGCACTGTAGGCCACTTCATACCCCTCTTTGCTGGTGCGAGCGTCGCCTACGCGCGCTCCATCCCGCATCTCGCCGAAGATATGATTGCCGTGCGCCCAACGATACTGATCACCGTGCCGCGCATCTTTGAGCGTGTCTGTAAACGAGTTCAGGAACAGCTCCAGACCAAACCCGCCTTCGTCAGCATGTTGTTTCACGCTGCGGTCGCCATTGGTTGGCGGAATTTCCTCTACCGTCAGGGACGTGCCGGTTGGCACCCGCAGTTGCTCCTGCACCCCCTGTTCCAGGCACTGGTTGGGAGCAAGGTGCTCGCCCGTTTCGGCGGTCGCTTGCGTACCGCGGTGAGCGGTGGCGCACCCCTGCCCTTTCGCATCGCCAGGACATTCATCGGACTTGGGGTCAATATTATTCAAGGCTACGGCCTGACCGAGGCCAGTCCGGTGATCAGCGTCAACAAACCGCAGGACAATGATCCGGCCAGTATCGGTTATCCTGTGCGTGATGTGAAAGTCCGGTTGGGCGAACAGGATGAACTGCTGGCTTACGGTCCGGGCATTATGAAGGGCTACTGGCACGACGTGCAGGCCAGTGCACAGAGCGTGGATGCCAAGGGCTGGCTGCACACCGGCGATCAGGCCCGCATCGAACAGGGGCGAATCTACATCATCGGGCGCCTAAAAGAGATCATCGTACTTGCCAATGGCGAGAAAATTGCACCCTATGATATGGAAATGGCGATCGCGGCCGATCCTCTGATTGAGCAGGCCATCGTTATCGGCGAACAACGCCCCTACCTCAGCGCCATCATCGTATTCAATCCCCAGCAGTGGCAGTTGCTCGCCGAGCACACCGGCCTGGACCCCGGCGATAGTGGTAGTCTGACCGATGCCCGAATCATCAAGACCGTGCTGGAGCGTGTCGGTGAGAAAACCCGGCAATTTCCCGGCTATGCCGTTATTCACCGTGTCTCACTTGACCTGCATCCCTGGGATATCGAGGGCGGGCTTATCACTGCGACCTTGAAGCTCAAACGGGATCGTATCGTTGAACACTACGCGCACGTCATCGAGACCATGTATGCCGGACATTGAACAGGGCATCACCCCGACAACCCTCCCCGAGGGTAAGACCCCCGCCATTCGTGTGCTTGCCATGCCAGCGGATACCAATGCCGCAGGTGACATCTTCGGCGGCTGGCTCATGGCACAGGTCGATATCGCCGGCAGCATCGCCGCTCACCGCTATGCCACCGGGCGCGTTGTCACCGTTGGCATCAACAGCTTCCGGTTCATCCATCCGGTGTTTGTGGGTGATCTCATCAGCTGCTATTCCGATGTCGTCAGTGTCGGGCGTACCTCCCTGGTCGTCGATGTACAGGTATTCGCCGAGCGCGAACGCGGCAACCTGGAAACAGAACTTGTCGCCACGGCAACGCTTGCCTACGTAGCCATCGACGCCCAGCGCCATCCCCGCCCGATCATAGCGCTGCAGGGGCCCGCGCCCTCTGAAGGAGGTGAGTGAACTAGCACACCGGGGGCGTCAGTGGTCATTTGATTTTGGTCACCTTGTGGCAAGACGGCCTCGCCATGGGTGGCACAAGGTGCGCACGTCGTCGTCTGGCACTATTTGTTGACCCGATTGTGGACCAGATCATCCACCACGTTCGGATCGGCAAGCGTGGTGGTGTCGCCCAGCTTGTCCAGTTCGTTGGCGGCAATCTTGCGCAGGATACGGCGCATGATCTTTCCAGAACGGGTCTTGGGCAGGCTGGGAGCCCACTGGATCACGTCCGGTGAGGCAATTGCACCGATCTCGGTGCGTACCGACTGTACCAGTTCGCGCTCCAATCCATCGCTGGGTTCAACGCCTTTCACCAGGGTCACGTAACAGTAGATACCCTGGCCCTTGATGTCGTGTGGAAAACCGACCACTGCCGCCTCTGCCACTGACTCATGCAGCACCAATGCGCTTTCAATCTCAGCGGTACCCATGCGATGGCCGGAGACATTGAGTACATCGTCGACGCGACCGGTAATCCAATAGTAACCCTCTTTATCGCGTTTGGCGCCATCGCCAGTGAAGTACATGCCGGGGTAGGTTTTGAAATAGGTATCGATAAAACGCTGATGGTCTCCATAGATGCTGCGCATCTGACCAGGCCACGGGCGGGTGAGCACCAGATTACCCTCGCATTCGCCCTCCAGGATATCGCCCTCGCTGTCGACGATGGCGGGCATTACACCGAAAAACGGTACGGTGGCTGACCCCGGTTTGAGCGCAGTGGCTCCCGGCAGTGGGGTAATGAGGTGACCGCCAGTCTCAGTCTGCCACCAGGTATCAACAACGGGACAGCGATCGTCGCCGACCACATGATAGTACCACTCCCAGGCCTCGGGGTTGATCGGCTCACCGACCGTGCCGAGCAGCTTGAGACTGTGGCGGCTGGTTTTCTTCACGGGGGAGTCACCCTCGCGCATCAATGCACGAATAGCAGTGGGTGCGGTATAGAAAATGTTGACCTGGTGCTTGTCGACCACCTGCCAGAAGCGGGAGGCATCAGGATAGTTGGGAACGCCTTCAAACATCAGCGAGATAGCGCCGTTGGCTAATGGTCCGTAAACGATGTAGGTGTGGCCGGTGACCCAGCCTACGTCTGCCGTACACCAGAAGATGTCGCCGTCGTGATAGTCGAAGGTGTATTTGTGGGTGATTGCCGCGAACAGCAGGTAACCGCCAGTGGTGTGCAGCACACCCTTGGGTTTACCGGTGGAGCCGGAGGTGTAGAGGATAAACATCGGATCTTCTGCATCCATCTCTTCCGGCTGACAGTCGGGGGCGGCCTTGGCCATCAATTCGTGATACCACACGTCATGTTCGGCGTGCCAGGCAATGTCACCGCCGGTACGCTTGACGACCAGTACGGTGTGGACGTTTGGGCAGTTTAGCAGGGCCTTGTCCGTATTATTCTTCAGTGGCACCGTTTTTCCGCCACGCACCCCCTCGTCGGCGGTGATGACAACACGACAATCAGAGTCGAGGATGCGGTCTTTGAGCGATTCGGGAGAGAAACCGCCGAACACTACGGAGTGAACGGCGCCGATGCGGGTACAGGCAAGCATCGCCACCGTCGCCTCGGGGATCATCGGCATGTAGATGCAGACGCGATCTCCCTTCTTGACGCCGCGACTCTTCAACACATTGGCAAACTTGCTGACCTCGGCGTGCAGCTGGCGGTAAGTAATTTTGCGATCTTCACTCGGATCGTCACCTTCCCAGATGATGGCGATCTGATCGCCGCGTGTTTCCAGGTGACGATCGAGACAATTATACGAAACGTTGAGCTTGGCCCCCTCGAACCAGCGGATATGGCCGCGATGGAAGTCCCATTCCGAGACTTTGGTCCACGGCTTGGACCAGGTAAGGAATTCTTTCGCCTGTTCGGCCCAAAATCCGTCGGGATCGTTAATGGAATGCTGGTACATCTCGTTGTATTTAGCGCTGTCGATATAGGCTTTGGCGGCGGTGTCTGGGGGGACGGGATATACTTTCGAGTTGGACATGGTTCTCTCCTCGGTCGACGCTTGTGCAAATTTGGTTGCCCCTGCCGCTATAGAACAGTTGCCCACCTGAATACCACAACGCGTCATCTATTGACGCCGCGGCGTGTGTATAACGATATCAAATTGAATGAAATGGTGCCCGATTCGGTTGCTGCCGGCACAAGAAAAACCGTGGGGCCGGTTAAAGTGGACCCCGAATTTCAGACAGGTTGCTAAGTTAAGAATTGCGAGCAAAATTGACCGCAATGACAAGAAAAGCAGCCATGACCAAGAAACGGAAAATCCACACCCCTGAGTTCAAAACGAAGGTGGCCGTCGCGGCCATCAAGGCACTGAAAACGTCCAGTGAACTCGCCAGCCAATACCAGATTCACCCGGTTCAGATTAGCGGAAGGAGGAATCGCAAGAGAACTTGGCCTACCTGCGCACACCGTTCTTTGGTTCCAGAATGATGACCGCCTGGATGATCCGCCAAGGGTATTCTGTGAACCCGAAAACGGGTCCAGCGCCTTATGCGGAAGATGGGCATACAAGGCGCCGTCCCCGGACCACATACTAGCAAACCCCATCCCGAACACAGGATTTACCCCTACCTCCTCAGAGGCATGGATCTAAGCTATGCGAATCTGGTGTGGTCAACCGATTTCACCTAAGATTTATTAACGGTTGCGTCTTGTGCCGCTTTGAGTCGCGGCTCAAGGAATGTTTCCAACTGGCGTAATGCTTCACCATCATCTCCCGCCTGCGTATCCGGCAATACGCGCTCTAAAACGTAAGCCTTGATACTTTTACCATACAGCGCAGCCACTGCCTTAAGTCGCTGGTGTTGTTCCGGTGTCACTTCAATAGATAAACGCATGATGTCATCCTCTTTATCATTACTACATATTCCAGTATAGCATGAATAACAACATTACCACAAATGTACATTGCGCAACACTATCACCCAACCACACGGAAGGTAAAACCACAAACCTTTTTCACCACAAACCTTTTTCACCACGGACCACTCGGAATACACGGAAGCAGTCCAAAATCATCATCTTTTCCTCTTGTCTCTTTCCGTGTATTCCGTGGGCAATC
>VAOW01036717.1_pt1 | contig 55393 bp, 53 predicted proteins | sample 3393921 | NCBI WGS metagenome assembly VAOW01 (sample SAMN08290428, study PRJNA428436) | hydrothermal vent metagenome | isolation source: Deep-sea hydrothermal vent chimney | place: Indian Ocean: Southwest Indian Ridge | depth 2742 m m | reverse complement strand
GGGTGTATCCTCATACCTCGTTCTTCTCCCTATCTACGCTTCAGACCCATCGTTACCGATACGCCCGCAAGACTTGGTTACTGCCTGCATGCCTTTGCTTGGGCAGACTGGCCTTTCACCAGTTCGGAAAGCGTACAGCTTTCAGGACGCACGCCTGGACTATTCAGGCTAAATAATCCTTCCCCGGCAAAAAGGGCCTACAGAAGTAATCCATAAGCCCTTGATGTTATCGCCTTTATCTGGTGGAGCCGGACGGGATCGAACCGACGACCTTTACATTGCGAACGTAACGCTCTCCCAACTGAGCTACGGCCCCATGCGATTTCTCGCGGCGGGCGATTGTAGCACCTGAAATGTAAAAATCATCACCCTGTTATCGCGACGTGTTTGGACTTTTTTGAATATTTAATCGTTATTTGTTACCTTCCTGAAAATTTTTATCATTGAGCCTCTTGCAAAACTTGGGGTGGATGACCGGAGGAATGAGCATGAGTGATACATTGAACAGGATTGCCGGGGAAGGCGCGAATGGCGCATCCATGATGCCCGTCATACAGGGCGTGGGCCGGGCGGCTATTGAAATCGCGGCGTTGCTGCGGAGCGCTGTGTTTCGCGGAGCGCTGGGCCTGGCTGGAGGCGAGAATGTTCAGGGTGAGCAGCAGCAGAAGCTGGATGTGTTATCGGATGAAATATTCCTCGATCAAATGCGATCCACAGGCCATGTTTGTGCCGTTGGTTCCGAGGAGCAGGAAGAGTTACTGGTGATTGATGAATATGCTTCCGCTCCTTACCTGGTGCTGGTAGATCCTCTGGACGGGTCTTCCAATCTTGATGTGGATGGTCCCGTGGGCACAATTTTCTCGGTCATCAAACGAAATTCCGCCCGTGATCAGCGCCCCGATGTCAGCGATGCGTTACAGGCTGGCAAGAATGTGATTGCCGCGGGCTATGTCCTGTATGGCCCCGCGACGATGTTGGTGTGTTCGGTTGGCACCGGCGTCCACGGTTATACTTACAATGCAAACAATGCCCGTTTTGAAATCAGCCATCCCGACATGAGAATCCCTCAATCCGGTGGATACTATTCCGTCAATGAGGCCAATTCGGCGCAGTGGCTGCATGGCGTGGCCGACAAGCTGGTATCCGTGCGCCATATCGAGAAGTTGGGTATGCGTTATGTGGGCGCCATGGTTGCGGATATACACCGCACTTTGCTCAAGGGCGGCGTATTCCTGTATCCGGCTGATGCAAAGAATACAACCGGAAAACTCAGGCTGTTGTATGAAGCCATTCCAATGGGTTTTCTGATGGAACAGGCGGGTGGCAAGGCACATACCGGTGAACAACCCGTGCTTGACGTGCAACCCGAAGCATTGCATCAGCGTGTGCCGGTGTATCTCGGCTCTCACGCCGCCGTGGATGGATTGACGGCGTAAGACTCTGCCGATCATCAATGCCTGATCCGGTATCATCGACTGATTATTATCTGCGCCGGATCGGCGTGGTGACGCCCTTGCCGAATATTGGAGAAATACCACCCCGTTCCCCGGATTCCGTGCCCGCGGCGACGTCCGGCACGGCAAGCCTGGAAGATTTGGCCAGGCAGGCAGAGCATTGCACGGCCTGTGCTTTATCGGGGGAACGAACACAGGTGGTGTTCGGCACAGGCGATCCCCATGCCGATATTTTATTTATCGGTGAAGCTCCGGGTCACGATGAGGATATGAGAGGCGAACCTTTTGTCGGTCGTGCGGGAAAACTGCTGGACGGACTGCTGGCTGCATTGGGACTCGAACGTCAGTCCGTATATATCATGAATGTGGTCAAATGCCGCCCGCCCAAGAACCGCAATCCAACGCCCGAAGAAGTGCAGGCATGTTCGCGGTGGTTTGATCCTCAGTGGGATGCCATTGCGCCGAAAATCGTGTGTCTGCTGGGCAGGGTTGCGGCTCAGCGTGTGCTGCGGACGGATGAACCCCTGGCGGTGTTGCGTGGGAAATGGCATGAACATCGCGGCGTCCCTGTATGGGTCACCTTTCATCCGGCCTACCTGTTGCGTTCTCCATCTCAAAAATCACGGGCCTGGGCAGACCTGAGACTGTTATACCACCGTTATCAATCGATGATGTAACTTGCGCATTCCTTATGAGGTATTTCCATTCCTGTTTTCAATGCGCACGCGACCGATCCGGTTACCGATCACATTCAGAATTTCCAGCCGGACCTGACCCAGTTGCAGGCACATGGTTGCCTCAGGCTGCGTTCCCAGCAGTTCGACAATCAGGCCGCCTACGGTCGTGGCGCCTTCTTCCGGCAACTGAATTTCCAGAACCTGATTGATATCATGAAGGTTGACAGTGCCGGCAGCGACCAGCGAACCGTCCGGTTGTGGCCACATTTCGGGCGGAGTGGGCATATCCGATTCGTCTTCAATTTCACCAACAATTTCTTCAAGGATATCTTCCATGGTAATCAAACCGTCAATGTCACCGTATTCATCCACCACAATCGCCATGTGTTGATGATGATTCTGAAAATCAAACAGTTGTTGCAGCGCATTCTTGTTGGCCGGAACAAATGGTAAATCGCGCCAGATAACCGCGTCCCGAAGCGGCGCATGACCGTGCCGATGTTTGATCAGATCGCGTAAATGAATAATACCGATCAGATGGTCCTCCTGTCCATCGAAAACGGGGTAACGCGAGTGTGGCTTGCTGATGGCTGTTTGCAGGCATTGAGCCACGCTGTATGAAGCATCCAGCATGCCCATGTCCTTTCGTGGCGTCATCAGGGCTTTGACCGGCACCTCATGCAGATGCAAGCTGTTGATCAGCATTTGCTCACGAGCCGCATCCAGTACGCCCGATTCTGCACTCACATCAATGATTTTAACCAGCTCCTGATGCGTAAGATCCGCATCCGCACCTCCGGGGATGTTCAGCATGCGCTTCATCAAACCAATAATACTCATCAGAATCACGGTCAGTGGAGTCAGCAAACGCATAATCCATTGCAGCGAGCCGGCCACATGGCAGGCAATGCTTTCGGCATGGGCGATGGCAATGGTCTTGGGAAGAATCTCCGCCAGCAACACGACGATGATGGTCATGGCGATGGTGGCATAGAAAATACCTGCCTGACCGAAGGCGGCTACGAAGATGGCGGCAGTGAGGCTGGATGCGGCGATGTTCACGAAGTTGTTGCCCAGGAGAATTGCGGCAAGCATGTGTTCGGGTTGATTGAGAAGACGCTCCGCCTTGCGTGCGCCACGGTTTCCCTGATCGCCCAGCAAACGGAGACGGAATCGGCGGGCGCGAGTCAGCGCGGTCTCCGAGCCGGAAAAGAAAGCGGACGCCAGCAGCAAAAAGAACAGGATGCCGATGGTATATGGCCAGGATAAAGCAAATGCATTCATACGGTTTTATCCTTGTTAATCCGGACTATTCATGAATCGCCGTGATGATTGATTCGGGCCGCTGGCCCCTCAGGGCGTCGCCCCGCCCTTGCGGGCGTCCAAACGGCCTTCGGCCTTTTTGTGCGCAGGGCCCTGGTTCGCAGCGGATTCCGGGGAAGAAGTGCGTCGCCGTGCATATGAACGCCCGATCAGGTGAATGGCGCTTGCGCAAGAGAGTATTCCCTGGGGGACGGGGGATTCGTTGCGGGCAAAGGAACAGGCAAGGGCACGGCAGTATTGATGAATAGTCCAGGTTAATTGGCGTCAGCCTCCCAGAGGCGCATGTAACCAGGCTTGGACAATGCGTACGCCAAAATAGGAAAGCAATAACAGCAGGTAGGCGGCAATGACCATCCAGCTTGCCCGCCGCCCCTGCCATCCTGCCCGCTTGCGCATGGTTAACAGAACAAGCAGAACACCCCATGAGAAAATGGATAAAATAACCTTATGCGAAACCAGATCGAGATGGTGATCAAAATAACCCCATTGCCATGCGATCCCCGTAAGAATCCCGATGGCGAGAAGCCATGTCGTGGATCGGACCTGACTATACATATGATTTTCAACTTCCAGCAAGGAAGGAAGCGCCTGTACGATGGGTCCGATTTGTTTGCGCTTGAGCGCTCGATCCAACAGCAAATGCATGATGGCATGCAGCATGGCCAGCGTAAGTATGGCATAAGCCAGCAGTGAGAACAGAAGATGACCGGTTTCCATCATCGAACTCGCTTGAATGCGCAAAATGGGAGCATCGGGCAACAAGGGTATGAGCAGCAGCGGAATGGCGGTTGCCGGAAGCAGAAACAGTCCCAGACCACGGACGCCATGGCGAAGGAGGCCCAGCACATAAATATATTGCACAATCAGCGTGCAAACGGCCACGGAAGCGGCAAGACGAAACTCCAGCCCCCAATTGGTCACCGGTTCCATCCGGGCTAACGCATAGATACTAATGAACATGGATACCGAAAGAATCAGGGCCATGGGCTTTGCGCCAAGATGAGGTTTGTTCCACACGCTCGACCATAATAGCCATGCACATATCGCGGTTATAAGTCCCGAAACGGAAAACAGATAAATAAATGTCATACCATTGCCGCAGGATACGAAAAATATCCCGAGTACGCTTCCAGGCACAGTTCCAAACACAGTTCTAAACACATAGGGGCATGTTATATCGGATGAGCGTCACGCCTGCAATGCGCAGATGTATTTGACCCCGCGTTGAGATGCGACACAATTAGGGCTATGCGGGTTACGGTTCTTTTTTTAGCTGCTGGAAGCGGGCGGCGTTTTGGCGGTAAAATCTCCAAGCAGTACCAGTGCGTGAACCATATTCCTTTGGTGCTGATTGCACTGAACAGTCTGGCAAAGGAGTCCCGGATCTCCACTGTGCAACCCGTACTGCCTGCAGGCGATGAACGCTTTTCCGCCTGTCTTGCGAACCATTCATTTCCCTTTGAGATATTACCTCCGGTAACAGGAGGGCCGGAGCGTGCTATTTCCATGGCCAATGGAATCATGGCGCTTTCCAGCGATGTGGAGTGGGTCGCGGTACAGGATGCGGCGCGGCCCGTTCCTTCGCCTGAACTGCTGGCCGGCGTACTGAATGCGGCACAACTACATGGTGCGGCGGCTCCTGGCGTGCCGGTACATGACACCATTAAGCGCGTGGATGAGGAAGGCAAGGTGCTGCAAACGCTTGATCGCCATACCTTGCGAGCGGTGCAGACGCCGCAGGTGGCGCGCCGGGAATGGTTTGCCGCAGCCATTGAGTCCGAAACAGGCCATATGCACTTGCATACGGATGACGCTTCCATGCTGGAAGCTGCGGGATTCCCCGTTTTTCTCAGTCGGGGCGACGCCAACAACCGGAAAATCACGACGCCGGAAGATATGACGTGGTTACGGCATTATCTGGAGGCGAGGGAATGACCTTACGCATTGGCCAGGGGGTTGACGTCCATGCATTTGCCGATGGGCGGAAGTTGATTCTGGGCGGCGTACCTATCCCGCATCCCCGAGGGTTGGCGGGGCATTCCGATGCCGATGTGCTGACCCATGCTGTTTGCGATGCATTTCTGGGTGCTGCCGGATTGGGGGATATTGGCCATTTCTTTCCCGATACCGATGATCGGTACAAGGACGCGAACAGTCTGGAACTGTTGGCCGAAGTGATGCGGCATGTAGTCAGGAATGGATGGAAAGTGATCAATGTGGATGCGACGGTTCTGGCGCAGGCGCCGAAACTGGCGCCCCATATGCCGGAAATGAGAACGAATCTGGCTCGCACGATTGGCGTGGATGCATCCTGCATCAATATCAAGGCGAGCACTACGGAACACCTGGGATTTGCCGGAAGAAAGGAGGGTATTGCGGCGCTCGCGGTGGTGTTGCTGGGGAGTGGATCGGACGATTCATGAATCGTTCAGGTCAAAAACAGGGCCGTTTCGTTTTTCGTGGACAAGAATGATAAGAAACAGAAGTATCAGTGCATCTCTTCACGGTAAGGATTGAGCCAAGAATGAATATCCATGAATATCAGGCGAAGGAAATTCTTAGATCGTTTGGCGTACCCACTCCCCGAGGCGTGCTTGCGAAGTCCGTGGGTCAGGCCGTAATGGCGACCAGTGAACTGGGGGGCTCGGCCTGGGTGGTCAAGGCGCAGATTCATGCAGGGGGACGTGGCAAGGCGGGAGGCGTGCGTGTGTGCCAATCCGCTGACGAGGTGAAACAGGCGGCGGCGGATTTATTGGGTTCGGTGCTGGTGACCAGGCAGACGGGAAAAGCCGGAAAAAAGGTGCGCAAGGTTTATATTGAAGAAGGGGTGGATATTGCCAGTGAGTATTATCTTTCGCTGCTTGTGGATCGCGAATCGGAATGCGTATCCTTTGTGGTCAGTTCTGCCGGTGGTATGGATATCGAGGATGTGGCTGCCAGATCGCCTGAAAGGATCCTGACCCGGCCTGTTGCGGTGGACCAGGGACTCTCCGATGCCGATTGCGCGGCCATGGCGGATATGCTGGGGCTTTCGGGTAAGGCGGCAACCTGTTTCGGCAAATTGGCGGAAGGGCTGTACCGGACATTTACCGAGTGTGATTGCAGCCTGCTGGAGTTGAACCCGCTGGTGTTGACGGACGCCGATGCGTTGATGGCGCTCGATGCAAAGATTTCCTTCGATGACAATGCGCGATACCGCCAGCCGGAAGCCGTGGCGATGCGTGATACCGATGAAGAGGATCCGCGTGAGACCGAGGCCGCGAAATTTGGCCTGAATTATATTGCGCTGGACGGCGCTATCGGCTGTATGGTCAATGGTGCGGGGCTGGCGATGGCAACGATGGATATTATTCAGCTCAAGGGTGAAAAACCCGCCAATTTTCTTGATGTCGGCGGTGGCGTAACGGTGGAAGCCGCCACCGAGGCATTCAAACTGTTGTTTTCCGATACGCATGTGAAGGCGGTGCTGGTCAATATTTTTGGTGGCATTGTGCGTTGCGATATTATCGCCAATGGCCTGATTGAAGCAATTAAAACCCATCCGGCGAATGTGCCGATGGTAATGCGGCTGGTTGGCACCCATGAAGAGGAAGGACGAAGGATTGTGAAGAATGGGGGGCTGAATGTTTGCTGGGCCGATGATCTCGATCAGGCTGCCGAAATGGCCGCGGGAGCACTACGATGAGCGTGCTGCTGGAGAAGAATACCCGAGTCATTTGTCAGGGCTTTACCGGCAGGCAGGGGACATTTCATTCCGAACAGATGATTGCCTATGGTACGAACTTTGTCGGTGGCGTGACGCCAGGCAAGGGGGGGAAAACCCATCTGGATCGACCGGTATTTAATTCGGTTGCTGATGCGGTGAGGGAAGAGGGGGCGGAGGCGAGCGTTATTTTTGTGCCGCCGCGTTTTGCCGCGGGTGCCATCGTCGAAGCCGCCGATGCCGGTATCCGGCTGATTGCCTGTATTACCGAAGGGATTCCGGTGCAGGACATGCTGAAGGTTAAAGCGCATTTGAAGATCATGCGGAACCAGCCCGTACTTATCGGACCCAATTGTCCGGGTATTATCACGCCCGGCCAGGCAAAAATCGGCATCATGCCCGGGCATATTCACCAGCCAGGCCGGGTAGGCGTGATCTCGCGATCCGGCACTTTAACCTATGAGGCGGTGGCGCAACTGACGGAAATGGGTCTCGGGCAGTCCACCTGTATTGGCATGGGCGGCGACCCGATTCACGGTGTGAATTTCATTGATGCGCTAAAGCTGTTCGAGGCGGACGATCAAACCGAAGGCGTGGTGATGATTGGCGAGATTGGTGGCTCGGATGAGGAGCACGCCGCCGAATATGTCCGTGAACATGTAAGCAAACCGGTGGTCGCCTTCATTGCCGGGGCAACTGCGCCCAAAGGTAAGCGCATGGGACATGCCGGCGCGATTATTTCCGGAGGCAAGGGTACGGCGGAAACAAAGTTTACGGCGCTGGGGGCGGCGGGGGTGACGGTTGAGCGCAATCCGACGTTGATCGGCAAGTGTATGCTGGCATTGTTGGGGTGAGAGGTTGAGAATTGATGTCATACAAAAACGATGGAGGAAGAATGAACTTATATCGTACAGGCCTGTTTCTTGGATTGTTATTGATGTTCGGCATGGCAATGCCTCTACAGTCACTGGCGGCGGGGAAGAGTGATGTGGTGCATGTTCGCATGATCACATCCATGGGTATCATTGACCTGGATTTGAACCGTGCTCGTGCACCGAAAACAGTCGCAAATTTTCTGCGTTATGTGAATGAGGGTTTTTATAACGGTACGGTTTTTCATCGCGTGATTCCTGATTTCATGATTCAGGGCGGTGGTTTTACGCCTGCAATGGTGCAGAAACAGACGCATGCGCCGATTCGGAATGAAGCGGATAATGGTCTGAAAAACATCACCGGCACGATTGCTATGGCGCGCACGGGCAATCCGCATTCGGCTACGGCCCAGTTTTTCATCAATACGAAAAATAATTATTTTCTGGATCATCAAAGTAAAACACCGCGCGGATGGGGGTATACGGTCTTTGGCGAGGTGACGAAGGGCATGCGTACGGTCAGAAAAATTGAAGCCGTGCGGACGACGACCAAACACGGTTTTCAGAACGTGCCGGTGAAGGATGTGGTGATTCAGAAGATCGAGGTTATCAAAGGTGTTCAATAATGATGACTTCTTACGAAATTCATCAAATGATAACGCCGCGGCGGTATTGATGAATAGTCCAGGCCAGGGGAAGGTGATATGAGTGAAAAATTAGCATGTTTTAAGGCCTATGATATCCGGGGACATTTGCCGGATGAATTAAACGTCGATATCGCCTATCGCATTGGCCGTGCCTATGCGGAATATATCAAGCCCCAAAAAATGATTGTTGGCCATGATGTGCGCGAGTCCAGTATTGAACTGTCGGATGCCGTAGCCAGGGGGCTGGCGGATGGCGGTTCCGATGTGCACGATATCGGGCTTTGCGGCACCGAGCAGGTTTATTTCTCCACATTTCATTACCGGATGGATGGCGGAATGATGGTGACGGCAAGCCATAATCCGACGGATTACAATGGAATGAAGCTGGTGCGTCAGAATGCCATCCCGATCAGCGGAGATAGTGGCCTCCATGCCATCAGGCAGTTTGCGGAGCGGAACGTATTTGAATCCCGTGCGGTCAGGGGAAAGTTACATCATCTGGATGTTCTTGAGGATTATTGCTCCCACCTTCTCGGGTATATTGACATAGATAAACTTCAACCGTTTAAAATCGTGGTTAATGCGGGAAATGGAGGGGCGGGTCTGATTATCGATGCGCTTGAGTCCCGTTTACCGTTTGAATTCGTCAAAATCCATCACGAACCGGATGGATCATTTCCTCATGGCGTCCCCAATCCATTGTTACCGGATAACAGAAATTTCACTTCTGAAGCTGTAAAGAAATCCGGGGCGGATTTTGGTCTGGCCTGGGATGGGGATTTTGATCGCTGTTTCTTTTTCGATGAGCATGGTGTGTTTATTGAAGGCTACTATCTGGTCGGATTGTTGGCGGAAGTGTTTTTGCGAAGGAACCCGGGGAGTCGCATTATCCATGACCCTCGCCTGACCTGGAATACGATTGATATTGTAAGAAAAAATGGAGGCACGCCCATTCAGAGCAAGACAGGCCATGCCTTTATCAAAGAGAGAATGCGTTTGGAAGATGCGGTGTACGGTGGCGAGATGAGCGCACATCACTATTTTCGCGACTTTGCCTATTGTGACTCGGGCATGATTCCATGGTTGCTGGTTGCTCAGTATCTTTCCGGGGCTGGAAAAACATTGTCGCAACTGGTGCGGGAGAGGGTTGAGGCCTTTCCTTGCAGTGGCGAGATTAATTTTCACGTACAGGATGCGGATCAATCCATCGAGAAGATTTTGTCCTTATATGAGGGTGACGCCCGGAAGGTTGATCGTACCGATGGAATAAGCGTGGAGTTTCCTGAATGGCGATTTAATCTCCGCGCATCGAATACCGAGCCCGTTCTTCGCCTGAATGTTGAAACGAGGCATAACAGGACATTGCTGGACGAAAAGGTGCGGGCATTGACCAGGGAAGTGCTGAGTAAACCATGACCCGGACTGTCGGATGCTTTTTTATCTCCCGGATTCTTTATGAACTGAAGTTTCACCGTTTATGATCTGATTCATTCACGCAACCATTCGTAATAATATAGCCGCGGGGATATTTTACACGGAACAACGAGGGGTTTTGAGCATCAGCGTTATGGAGACAGCCATCACCTCCGGTACAGTCGAACTGATAACATGCTCTTTATTGCCGTACAATAGACGGAATAACCTGAGCCTCTTGCAAAACTCTGGGTGGATGAGCGGCATTACGTCCTGCAACTTCGCCCTTGGGAAACTTACAACCCGTGATTACTCACACGCTGCTTCCCGGTACTATAAAGGCATACGGACAACTCCTTTGGCGGGTGAATCCTATCTCCTCGCCACGGTCCGCTACGTTGAATTGAATTTTTTACAGTATTTCCCGATTTAATGTGTCAGACAGGTGATCGAAGAAATTGCGTCCCTGCCCGAGCAGGTCAGCCGCCTCATCTTCCGCTATGCCATCAACGCCTTGCCGCAAGCGGGCTATCAGTTTGGCTGAGTCTGCTGTCAGCCATGTATCACGGAGTAATGTTGATTCAATCAAGGCTTCCGATGCAGGACCATCATCACCGCCTTCATGGTATAAGAACGCCACGGCGCACAATATGGTTTCGATGGCTTCGCTCAGCGGGACAAGCGCCTCCAGAATAAAGCCCCCGTCGGCCAGCACGCTTGCCATGCGCTGTTGGCGCTCCGTTTCAGCGAAGCGTTTTCGTATCCCGGCCAGTTGCTTGCGGCGTTGTTCGTCGTGATTTCGGGTCTGATGGACGGAACGGTGCAGTGTTTGCGCGGGGGCTGCGCCCATGTTGAGTACGCCGGCCCTGATCAGGCGTTGAATGGTTGCGAATGTTTCGCGATCAATAAGTTCCAGTTGCGGCGTTTGTCCGGGGAAGTTGTTCTTGACCTGTTGCTGCAAATCATTTTTGAGCTGATCATTAGACTGATCCGCGCTTACGGCAAGCAGGGTTTGCCGGCTTGGTTCGCCATGCAATTCCAGCAAATCGAACTGATCCTGCCAGCGGGCAAGCACATCCTGCCGCAGGGCGTCGCCTGGCTCCATTGCGGACTGTTCCGTGGTTTTGACCACACCCTGCTGCTGTACCGTTTCACCAGTCAACTCGCCAATTCTTTCCATCAGCGCATTGCGACTCGATGGAAGTTCCATGGATTTAAGCGTGCCTTTGCCGTCCATGATCTCATCCGCCAGCGAACGTTTCTGATCGAGCAGGTGCAGCATCCGATGTTCGATGGAATTCTCACAGACCAGATTGATGACCTGTACGGGGCGCGTCTGATGTTTGCGCCAGGCGCGTGCAATGCGTTGTTCGAGTTTGGCCGGATTCCAGGGCAGGTCAAGATTGATCACGGTATCCGCCTGCTGAAGATTAAGACCGGTGCTTCCCGAATCGCTGGAGAGAAAAATCCGGCAGTCCGCATCATCCTTAAAACGACGGATTTCCTCGCGCCGTTTGGGTAACGGCACATCGCCGGTGTGCCATGCATGATCAATACCCTTCTTTTCCAGATGCTCGCGTACCAGCTCCAGCATACGCACCCATTCGGAGAAGATGATAATTTTATGTTCACCTTCCTCAAGCCGCTCGCTCAGGATCGTTTTCAACTCCTTTAATTTGGGCGAAATGCGACACTCGGGATCGAGAATGTAAGGCGTATCGCAGAGCATGCGCATGCAGGCCAGCCACTGTTGCAGGCGATCCCGCTCCTCTTTGCTCAGCGGCCGGCGGCTGGCCTGACTGGCCAACCTGGCCACCTTCACCCGGTATTCCTCGTAGCGGATTCGCTGCTCCTCGTCCATGGGAACGAAATAGTTGTTGACGGTACGATCCGGCAGTTCGCCTTCCACTTCATCTTTCAGCCTGCGCAGCATGATCGGACGCAGGCGGTGATGCAGTCCATCCAGATTTCGGTAGCCGATGGCGCGGCCGCGTTCATCCAGTTGATAGAAATCACGGTTGAACCGGAACAGCGGCCCGAACAGGGATGGGTCGAGGAACTGGACAATGGAATAGATCTCATCAATGCGGTTTTCAACCGGCGTGCCGGTGAGGACGAAGGCGAAACGGCTTTTCAAACGTTTGACCGCTCCGGCAGTTTTGGTCTGCCAGTTTTTGATGCGTTGCGCTTCATCGAGAATGATAATATCCGGCATCAGAATCGTATTGATTTCCGCATAATCAGGGAGAATCTGCTCATAATTGGCGAGATAGAAGCGACTGGCCTTCCGATATTGTAGCAGGCGTTTGGCGCGTGGCCCGGCAATGATCAAGGATGCGTGACCGGTAAACTTTTCAATCTGTTCCTGCCATTCGCCCTTCAGGGATGCGGGAGAAATGACCAATATGCGCTCCACGCCATGCAGTTGATGCAGTAATTCACCGGCGGCAATGGCCTGCACCGTCTTACCCAGACCCATCTCGTCGGCCAGTAGCGCCCGGCCGGTAAAGGCCAGGTGCCGCATGCCCTGCTGCTGGTAATCATACAAGGGCAGGCGCAGAAGGTTTGCGCTGCGTTTTCCAGCGGCAAGATCAGCCTCATAGGCTATCTTTTTTTGTTTCAACGCTGCTTGCTGCTGCTTTTTCTCCAGCCATTCGTCCAGATGCCGGGACAGCCGAACATGTTTCCGCACTGCGTCCGGCATTTTGGCCCGCAATCGCTTCAGGGCGGGAATGGCATTCAGAGGATCGTTCAACAGGTGAAGGTCGCTGGAAAACAACGGCGAGATCAGTGACAGGGCATCGCTCAGTTCAGGGGTATCAATCCTGACGGGGATCAACAGACGAACACGATTATCCCGGCGATCCAGATAGACTTCCAGCCTCGATGATCCTGTTTTGGCAGCAGCACGAAACAGGCGCTTACGCCTTTTCCGGAGGTGGAGCAATACGGCTTCGATATGCTTGCAGGTGCCCAGGCCATTGACCTGGTGGTCGGGACAATCGCAACTGTCAGCAGCTTCAGATAGCGAGCGAATTTCAATATGGTAGGTCTCGCCGCTGGCCGAAGTGAGCAGAAAAGATCCAAAAAACAGTTCGTCCGGCTCCAGCGTCTGAATAGCGGACTTGTCATTCGCTCCGCGATGCCTGCGCCGATCGATCTCGTCTTCATCACTGGTCAACCAGCCCGGAAAGCGTGGCGCGGTATCTTTACTACGACCACGTTTTTTGAGTTTTAATTTACTTTCTTTCATTGGCTGAATTGTCATGTATTCGATGCAGGCTTTGCAAGCATTTCATCAGACTTGATTATTTTCCGTCATCGAAAAAAGGCGGAAGATCAGACTTCCGCCTTTTTTGGGTCAGCAATAAAATTACCGCTTGATCTGCATGAGCGATTGCAGCATCTGATCCGTGGTCAGAATAGTTTTTGCATTGGCCTGATAGGCTCTCTGAATCACGATGAGCTTAACGAATTCATTGGCCAGGTCCACGTTGGACTGTTCCAGACCAAAGGGCGTGATGCTTCCCAGCCCACCGTTACCGGGTGTGCCCAGAACGGGGATACCCGAAGCGATGGTTTCCTGCAAAAGATTGTTGCCGACATGATTCAGCACGGCATCGTTCGGAAATTTCGCGAGGGCCACCTGGAACAGTGCGCGCCGCTGTCCATTGGTGAATACGCCGAATATTTTGCCGGCCGAATCCGTTTCCAGCTTGTTCAGAAATCCGGCGGAAAAACCATCGCGCGTGATTTGCCGGGTGGCGAAACTGCCTGCCACCTGGACGGTGGCGTCCAGTCCCTTGCCGGTGACACCCTGCGCATCCGTCGTCGTTGCATTGCCATAGTTGATAGCCACATCGCTTGGCGCGGCATTAAGCCAGTCGATGGGCAACTGAGGTGAGTCCTCTGTCACCAGCTCACCCTTCGAACCGAAAACCAGTGACTGCGCTCCCAGTGTCGATACGACTCCCGCAGTTATCACGCTGGGTTTGGCGTTAATATTACCGGCGGTCACATTGGTGCTTGCGGTAATCGTCGTTGCCGTGCCAACGTGATAGGCACTGGCCGTCGCACTCAGGGTCTCGTTAGCTGTATTTGCGATGGCCTGCTGTAGCGTTTGACCCGCCGCCCATGTGATTGCGTTGTTGTTGGACTGGCCCACGCCGTCATTGATAGCGCCAGCGGGAATTGTCACGCTATTGCTCAGCGTGGTCGTCCCGTCAATAATGCTGTTTTTTAGTAACGAGGTGCCCGGCAGGGCCGCATTGGCAACATTATATATATTTTTACCAATCTCGGTGGGGGTGCCGGGCGTACCTCCCTTCAGCTCGCCGCCGTCGACTGCGGCATGCCAGTTCCACACGATATCGCCATTCGCGTCCAGCCCTGCTTTGGTAAAGTACAGGCCGACGGCATGGGTCTGGCCCAGTGAATCAAATACGTTGATCTGGGACTTGAAATGGAAGGTCGACGGATCGGTCGGATTAAAGGATGTTCCCGATGGAAACACCACTGCATTGGAATCCAGCGTAATAGCGGCCGTGACCTTGGTGGTCGCCTGGGCTTGCGCCGCCAGATTGGAGAAGGTGATATCCTGAACACTGCCAACCGGTTTCTGCGTAACGGGATCCAGCGGGTTTCCCTGCACAATATTTCCCTGCCCGTCAATCAGGTTGAATGCTTTATCCAGAATAAAAGCGCCGGCTCGCGTATAGACCCGCTGGTTACTGGCCGGATCACGAAGGGCAAACAGGCCGTTGCCGTTGATGGCCATATCCGTCGGACTGGTAGTATTTTCAATGGAACCCTGCGCCTGATTTCTCGTAATGGCGGCAATGCGAACGCCGTTTCCGACCTGGTTGGCAATGTTGGATCGCGTGACGCCAACCGTTTGCGATAACACATCCGAGAAGTTGACATTCTGGCTTTTGAAACCCAGTGAATTGACATTGGCGATATTATCGCCAATGACGCGCACGGCTTCGCCAAAGGATGACAAGCCGCTGGCGCCTACGAATAATGCATTAAAAACACCCATGATTTTCTCCTTTCTATTTTTATTTTCGTGAATCTCTTGTAAAGTTCACAAGCGGATTTCCGCGATTTTAGTCAGTGGCGCGGCGAGACCGTCCACCATGAGTTCCGTACCCGAAGAGGTCATGCGGACGGCATTGACGATACCGGATCGCTGGATTGAGGATTGGACGCTTTTACCCTGCAAATCAGTGGCGCTGATGACGATATGATAATCGCCCTTCGGCGCTGTTTCCCCTGAATCCGTCAAGCCATCCCAGGAAACGCTGTTGGCGCCTTGTGAAAGATTGGCCAGTTGCATGGTGCGCACCGACGCCCCGCTGGCGTCAATGATGGAAACGCTCGCCTGCGTGGCCGGCGCAGCCAGATTGGCAATGAAACTTTGCGGACTGCCCAGGAAACGAATCTGGCTCTGATTGATGGTCACCGTATGACCGAGGTAGCCGGCCGTGGATGCGAGCTGTCCCGGGCTTCCCTGACCGTTGCCGTCAGACTTGACAAGTTCCCCCAGCAGTTTGTTGGTGCTGATTTGCTGATCCACCATATTGAACTGCGCCAGTTGTGTCGCTATCTGGGTTGGATCCTGAGGTTTGAGCGGATCCTGATTGCTCATTTGCGCGACCAGTAATTTGAGAAATATATCCTTTTTGCCCAGATCCTGTTGCGTCGTTCGCGCAGGCTGGTTGTGCGCGGTTATGGCGGTAGGTGTCAACATTTTGTCTCTCCTTCTTGATCGTTAACCTGCATTTGTGAATCATGCAGGTTAAGTGGGTCACTAAACATGGATGCTCAAGCGACCATGGCCGGGTGACGATGTTTGCGTGCTTGCCTGAACGGGTGCCGGCGATGTTCCGGAAGACGGCCCATCCATGGCGCTCCATGTATGCCTGCCGTTGAATTGCTGGTCCGATCCGGAACTGTCCCGTGATCCGAAGTTCATGGAGAATTGCCCCATATTCAGTCCCTGTTGCTCCAGTGCATGGCGTAATTGAGGAATATTCTGCTGGATGACCTGTTGTGAAACGGGTTGCTCGGCTGTGATATGCACCATCAGTTGTTTGGCGGCATCCGTTTGCAACGAGACATGAATCTTGCCAAGATGCGCGGGTTCCAACTGGATATCGAGTCGTGTCCGGCCATTTTTTGCCGAATGGGCAATTTCATCCATGGCCTCCATGATATGGAGGGGCTGGAAGGAGCGAAGGGGTGAAGCCTTTTGTGGCTCGTTCCGCGGCGTCTGCGTCGTCTGGAGCAATCCACCGAAGCGGTTCTCTGATCCGGACTGATGACCTTGCTGATTCCTTTGCGGATCAGCGGTATTGCCCGGCTGACTGTCGCCAGCGACCGGACCGTGCGCCTGATTGCGACTCAGAACATCTATCTGCTTCATGTTCATGCGCTGTTCAGTGCCTGGATGTGCGCCGGAATGGTGTGCGGCGAAGGTTGAGCGTCCATCCATTCTATGCATATATGCTGTCGCCGTCGTTTGTGATGACAGGGTGCCGGACTTTTTCTTTGTGGCGATGTGCAGGCCGGTTTCCACGGTTCTGCTGCTGCCAGCATTATATTCGGAGGTGGTTTCGGAAACTTTCGGGATGGAGACGGGTTTCATTCCTGATAACGTTCTTCCCACGCCTTTTTTTGTCTGGACTTTTGCGGAGTCGTTGGCCGGAGGGGCAGAAGCCGCCCCCTCGGGTGGCATTTGGTTCGCGACTGTTTCGGAACTTACTCCCGGTTGGACCGTTTGTGCCGATCCCGGATGATTCAGGGCGTTCATACTGTTCCGGCCGTTTTGAGATAAATTCCCCTTCTCTATTTGCGGATTCTTCCACATGGCTGAATTTTCCGGAGTTTTTACATCCGATGATTGGGCAAGCGCTTCTTTTTCAGCGGCCGGTTTTCCTGAAAGCAAAAGATTGCCGGACACGGTTTTTGGAAATATAACGTTTTTTTGACCTGAATCATCTAACCGGATTGTCGGTTTTTGGGCGGATACGTCCAGATGTTCGACGCTGTCGGCCTTTTGATGTGCTGTCGCTGTTTTGATCCGCTCTTGTCGAAGGTTGCCGGGGTGCGGGTTCTGCCCGGCTCTCTCTTGCCGATGGACTGTTACCCTGACCCTGAGAGGAATCTTTGTGATAGCAGCCATCGGCGTAACGATCGTGCCAAGAGGGTCGTTTTTCTTCTTCGATTGTTTGATGGGGATCTTCCCGCCGTTATCCGCGCTGAGCTTGCCATGCTGATCCGGTAATGTTGCAAGCGCCACGGTCTTATGATCGGCAATACTCCGGATTTTTTGGTGCTGCGCAGAGCCTGCCACCTTGATGGTATCCGGAGTAACGTTGCTTATCTTCGCCGCCTGGCGTCCATGTTGTTTGGCAAGCAAGGCCGTCAGCGTCGCAAACAACCCGTTTTTTCCGGCACGTTTGCCTTTCCTGCCTGTGATGACGTTCATGTCTTTCACGGCGCTGATTTTAATTTGTCCACCCATGCCGTGGAGGGAGCATGGACGGGGCCATATGATTCTTCGATATAAATCAAGATATTACAGTTTCATGATCCCGTGAGGGGAGGAAATAATTGCCGGTTAACCGGCAATTATTTCCCTGAGTCCGGGCTATTTATTCGGCAATGATAATCAGCTCTTCGATGTCCTGGCGATGTTCAGTCCATGAATGGCGCGAAACCGGATTGCCAAAGGGATTGATAATAATCTGATATTGGCGCAAACAGGAATAGTCCTGTTCTCGCGGGAACAGTTTACGGATTTTATCCTGCATGGGATCACGCCATACAAAACCGTGCTTCAGACGGTAGCCAATCCAGATATAGCCGCGTTCCAGCAAGCTGACGAATAATGTTCCGGCATCTCCGGGCAGTTCCTCCGAAACAGCCAGGGTCTTGATATCCATGTCGTCGTCCTCGCCTACATCGCTCATCAGCGTATCGATGGCATGACGAAGCGTACGTTGCAGTCTGTAAGCCTCGGAGTTTTCCGAGGCGTACATATAATAACTCGTATGTGCGATATATGTGCCATAAAATTCATCGGGTACGGTGACATGCACTTCGGTCGGCAATTCGAACCGGTCCAGTTCTTCCTGTAGCAGACGGGCCTGCTCGCGATTGCTCAGGAGCGGAAAGATTTGCGGCGTATCGCCATTCTCCCGGACAATAGTGATTAAATGCGAAAGTACGGTTGCAATGGCAATATAGGCATGACCTTTCAGATTCTGGGTGCGGGAAAGCAGGATGCGGTCCGCACCCTTCACATATTCACGTAATTGCTCCATATGGGTGAAGTTCCAGCGGATGAATTCAAAGTGGACACGCTCTACCGCGCCGGGCATTTCGGCAATCCTGCGGCGCAGGTACACAATGCGATCAATGTGCTCATCGCGCGTGATATCGTCAATAATTTTGACATGGATGATATTGAAATCCCGAAGCAGACGTTTGAGCAAGAGAGGGAGTGCGCCAACCCAGCCCGTGATGACCAGATTCAACGTGTTCTTGCTTTCGGCCAGTGTTAATGTGGTCGAAGAATGGTCGGGCATCTTTTCGTCCGGTGAATCTGCGGTATTGTTTTTTCCGGGTTCCTTGAAAGTATACAGCAGTTCTCCATGGAGATCCCGAGGGTGAATGGCCAGCCCCAGAGCGGAGGTGATACGGAGAGGCGCGCGTTCCGCCAGCTTGTAGATCGGATGCGCCCGTCCATGCTCATCGGCCAGTGCAACGAGCGTGACGCCCCGGGGAAACATGCGGGTTGCAATCTCTGTTACATCCATGCTCATCTTTTCATCCCTCATGCTCAGGATCGCCCTGCCGTTCCGAACCTCCACGTCGCCCTCCCATTCGCAGATTTGCAATGCGGATTCCTCGGTGCGTTCAGGAATCATCAGGCGTTCCATAACCTGGTCGAAGTCCTGATAGGCGAGAATGTTGCGCAGCATATTGGCGCGCACCTCCGCATGCGACAGCACCACGGTCGGTTTGTCATAAATGCCCTGATTGTCCCAGCCAATCTGCAAAAGATGTTGATGGCTGGACAGTTGCGGGCCCGCCAGTGCCGGAGAAGCGTAGTTCAGGTAGATGTTCGGGTTGGTTTTACGAATAGCCAGCAGCAAAAACGTGCTGTGCGATAATTGAATGGCCTGCGACACGCCATCCGGTATATTGATAATGGCCTGGCGGGCATGATTCAGGTTGACCCGCTTAAGTGAGTTGACTTCCATCACATTACCCCAGCGGTAGGATACCCACGGATAGGCCCGCAGCTCCTTCGGCATCTCGGCGCTTTCACCCAGAAGCACCAGCTTCAGCGGAGAGAAATGCCGTTCCGCGATGATGCGTAATTGCGCCAGCGTATAGGGTGAAACCTCGGACCATCCCAGCATGACCATGTGATTGGTAATATTCAGGTGTTCGTTGCGGAGTTTCTTCATCAGGCCGGAAATTATTTGCTCACCGATGCCAATAAAGAAGGCAAAGATAAATACGCCGATAATAACGGCAACGACGGAGACCACGGCCATGCTGGTGCTGGGTGGATAGAGAATGGAATTCCCGGGGTCGGTGATCATACGGAAGGTAAACCATATCTGGGCAAACAGGGTGCCATCGGCGGCGTTGATGGCGCCGTTCTGCGTATAATCGAAGGGAGGCATGAAAAAATGCGCGGCCACGCCGCCCGAAATGGCCAGCACGCCCAACAGCAGGAACATCAGATTGACTTCCTGCATGAACTGGCCTTCGCTAATGACTTCTTTCAGGTCACGGATAATGACGCCCCATGGCCTTAGCAGACGAATCAGGCGCAGCGCCCTCAGGGCGCTACCGTGAGGAATAACGGCGAATGCCGGCACCATGACAACCGTAGCCAGCAGATCAATCCACCAGTACACCCATTCGCTGATGCGTTCTTTTCTGTTTTCGAAGTGCATGTGCCGCATGAGAACCAGACGAATAGCCAGTTCGACGGAAAAGAAGATAATAATCACCCACATCAAGGTGTCTTTGGCAAAAAAGGAGAGCAGGATCACCAATGAGATAAACATGCCATAGGTGGGCGAATACATGGCGCTTTGCAAGTCGATATAGCGAAAGGCGCGCAATGTGCGCATCAGGTAGAAGGCGCGCAGTAATCGCGCCGCCGTTGCATCCCCGGCATCCAGCGGGATACTGAATATGGTGATCAGCAGGGATGCCACGCCAATGACGTCGAGTACAAGGAACAAGCCATCCAGTTTGCTGTTCAACGAGGACCGGTAGGGGTTGGTGTGAATCTTGTGGCGCATAATGGCGATGCGCAGGCTGATCTCGATGGTAAAAATGGTAAACAGTGCCGTGGCCAGGATTCGATCGTGTACAAACGATGCGGCAATCAGTCCAAGCATTAATATACCGAAGCGGGGATGCATCAGCACCCATTCAAGATGGTGATATAACAGAGGGCGATCTTTCAGAACGGATTGCATAAAATATCCTTATTAGAGATGATGGATTCTTATGAAGTCATCGGGTATGAACGGCTTCGGGGCAATGCGGTGCAATCAGCGGCAATGCGGCCGTGGCCGTCCGCCAGCCTTGCTCCCGGCTCATACGGATAGCGGTTACGAAAATCAGGACGCTGTGCGTTTTTGGGACGGTACGCAGGAAATGGCGGGTTCCAGGCGTGCGAAAATATATTTCTTCAAGGTGGCGTTCAAACGGTTTGCCATGCTGGGCGGAGATCAGATCATCGATTCTGGAAATCTGCGGTCCGCGAAACATCTTTACGGTAGCGTCCATTAACATTTCCACATAGACGTCGCTGAAATATTTTACTTCGTGATAAGCCGCGAGCGTCATGCCTGTATCCATATCAAGAATACCGGCGGCCATGTGTTCCGGTTGTTCATGCACCAAATCAACACAGATTTTCTGCAGGGGATTGATACCTGAGGTCGGCATGGCCTGAACCTTGTCAGGGGTTGAGCGATGCGATATTTTCCGTCAGCGCCTGACTGATTTTTACGGCGAGTTCCGGCGGAAGGAAAGAGAGAATTTTGCCTACCTTTTTTTCATTCATACGGGAAAACATTTTAACCACGGTGGGTAAATCCATCCGTGCGATCACCGGTGCGGCTTTATCCGCCCTCATGCCTTCGTATACGGCAGTCAACCGTTTGATCTTTTTATTATTGATGCTTTTTTCCTGCGACAGCATATCGCCAATGCGCGCCTCCAGAGCTTCCAGGTCGGAAATTCGTTGCGCTGCCTTCTTGTCCATGTTGACGGCGTTCTGCTCGCGTTGATCGAGTCTCCTGCTCCGTTCATCCAGTTGGTCTTTCAATTTTCGCAAATCAGCAGGCAGCGATCCCTGTTCAGGATTGCCAATGTTACCGCTTTCCGGTGTAAAGGCTGCCATCTCGTCGATCACGGCAGTGCTTGCGGCATTGTCCGCGGCTCGCCTGACCGGTAATTTTATGTTAGCCGCATCCGCGGTTTGAATAACATGGCTTATATTCTGTTCGGACTGTCGCAACGACAGGACGGTGCGCGCCAGCACCAGGGCTGTTAACACCAGCAGCAGAAGCAGGATGCGGCCTGTACGCATGGCGGATCAGATGCCCGCGGCGATGGCCCGATCATCGTCCAGGCGTTGCTGCTGCCGTTCGAGAATACGTTGTTCGGAAGACCGCAGACGCGCATCCATCCTGTCAAACGTTTTGCTTCGCTGGTCGGCTTCCAGCCAGAGATTAAGCAGTATCTTTTCCTGTGGGTGGAGTTGCTCAAGCGCTTCTTTCATGCGACCTGTTTGCTGACGTTGCTCGGCGAGCATTTCATCAAATACCACCAGCAACCCTGCCTGCGCGCCGACTCTCAGCGTCTGTTCGCGCTGTTCCTCAAGCTCTTTTAAGTGGGATTCTGTTTCCACAATATGCCGCACCAGCGCTTGCCGTTGCCGATTCAATACCGCCAGCTCCTGTTGGGCGCGGTTACGGGAATTTTCCGAAAGTTTTTGTAGAACCTGATGTGGCATCAAGCGCATGTTATTCCTCCTTCATCAATTGAATCAGTTGTCCGCAAGCTTCCTCCCGGCTGCATGCGTCGTGTTGCGCCTGCTGGAGAAATATGCGTATGGACGGCATGCGGGCAATGACTCTGTCCAGTTCAGAATTGCTACCGGATTCATAAGCGCCCATATTGACCATGTCCTCCATCCGTTCAAACAACGCCAGCTCCTTACGCAAGGATCGTGCCGCTTTTTGCACATCCGCATCAGAAAGTACATTGGCAAGGCGGCTCACACTTTTTAGAATATGGATGGCCGGGTAGTGGCCGCGTTCCGCCAGTTCGCGGTCCAGTACCACGTGGCCATCAAGAATCGCCAGCGCGGCATCCGCTACCGGATCTCCGGCAATGTCATCGCCTTCCACAAGAATGGTATATAAGCCGGTGATGTTCCCGCGTCCGGTGCCGGGACCTGCCCGTTCCAGCAGTTCCGCCATGGCCGAAAAACAGGAAGGCGCGTATCCCTTGCTGGCGGGAGGTTCGCCCAGCATCAATCCGATTTCCCGTTGCGCCTGAGCGAAACGGGTCAGGCTGTCCATCATCAGAAACACCTGCTTCCCCTGATCGCGAAAAAATTCGGCAATGGTGGCGGCCAGCAATGCGGCGCGAATGCGGAGTACCGGCGGCGCATCGGATGTGGCGACAATGACGACGCTGTGCGCCAGCGCCTCCGGGCCGAGATTGCATTCGAGAAATTCACGCACTTCGCGGCTACGCTCGCCAACCAGTGCAATGACGTTGATATCCGCATCGGAATTGCTGGCCATCATGCCCATAAGTGAACTCTTGCCGACGCCGGCGCCTGCAAACAGGCCCGTACGCTGTCCCCAGCCCATGGTCAGGCAAGCATCCAGAGCTCTGACGCCTGTCTGTATCGGGGTGTCAATGATATGGCGATCGCAGGGATTCAGACGTGCGCCATGCAAAGGCTGAAACATCCGGGAGGTTTCGAGCGGACGGTTGTCCAGTGGTTGGCCGCTACCGTCCAGAACCCGGCCAAGGAGGTGGTCGCCCACATGGATACCCGGCGGCGTTGACCGTGGACACACTCCGTCTCCGGGCGCAATGCCACGGCTTCGGGCTGCTGACATGAGTATGGTATGCCCGTTTCTGAAACCCACGATTTCAGCCTCGATTTCCTGGCCACTTGCCGCATAAATATCGCAGGCGCCGCCAATGCTGGATCGCATGCCGCTAACTTCAACCATGGGACCCAGCACCTTGCAGACGCGGCCCAGGACGGGAAAAGGGCTGAGATGCCGAAGGTTTTGCAATATTCGACGCCGCGCTTCAGGCTGCCACAGAGGTGCTGCGTGGTTGGTCTTGTTCATCATGACGGGTTCGTGGTATCCTCAATGCCCGTGGATTGTATCGGTTTTTGTTTCATCAGAAGTTCATCGCGAATGTGCCGCATACATTCAGTAATGGCGGCTTCAGGGTCAATAAGAACATCATTTGTCCGGGCCACGATCCGGCAGGTGCCGGGACGAACGCTTCCGTCCGGTATCAGGGTGATTTCCTGCGATTTGTTTTCTTCTGACTGATTTTCCCGCAAACTGTTTTCCAGAAATGTTTCAAATATGGACATATCCTCCGGCGCTATAGCCAGTTTAAGTGCGCCACAGGCGGGAAGTCGCCGTGTGCATTGATCCACCATCTGCTTCAGATAGCCGGGATGATCATTCAACATCTCGCCGGCCACATGCTGGATGACAGCTTCAGCGATATCTAAAACCGCTTCATTGATATGCGCATGCATCTGCGTCAACTCATTGTCACTTTGGCACAGTAACCGTTCCATGGATGATACAATTTGTTCCGCGCGCTTCCTGCCGAGTTCCATGCCTGTTTTTTCACCCGCCAGATATGCCTTGCCGTAGGCTTCTTTTTCGATGATTTCAGCGCGCCCCTGCACCTCATGGAGCATTTGCTCCAGTTGCTTCATACGATCCGGTTCGGCCGGTGGATCAGGGTGTTTTGCGCCCAGTTCGGCGAAGGGAGAGGGGGACGGGTTCGCTTCAATGATCTTTAATGGTAGCGGAGAGAGTCCCGAATTGACGGGATGGAGCACTAGACCATTTCCTCACTTCCACCCAGGGTAATCACGCCTTCGTCGTCCAGTTTGCGAACAGTTTTGAGGATGTTGTGCTGGCTTTCTTCCACGTCGGCCAGTTTCAATGGCCCCATCACTTCCATATCCTCACGCATGATTTCGGCTGCGCGTTGTGACATATTGCCAAAGAATTTATCGGCCAGTTCATTCGGCGCACCTTTGAGCGCCTTGATCAGATCATCGGATGAAATATGTTTGAGAATACTCTGGACATCACGGTCGGGCAATTCGTTCAAATCCTCAAAAACCAGCAGCAAACGATCCACCTGCTGGAACAGTTCTTCATCCTTTTCCTGTAATCGCTCAAGGATAGGCCTGGAGACGGTTTTATCGAGTTTTTTGAGGATTTCAACGACATTGACCATGCCGTCGAATGACAAGCCCGAGGATCCTTCCATACCTGACAATTCTTCTTCCAGCGTTTCCTCAATATCGCGCACCAGATCGCCGGGAACGGTCTCAATCCTGGACATTCGCACCACGACGGACATCTGCATATCCTCGGGCAGCAGGGCAATCACCCGACTGGCCACGGAGGTTTCGATATTGCCAAGAATCAGGGCGACGGTCTGGGGATGTTCATTTTCCACATAGGGTTTAATCATTTCCGGTTTAAGACGCGACAGCTTTTCCCAGATACTGAGTTTCCTCGGCGCATCCAGGCCTGCCAAAATTCGGGCGCTGCGTTCTTCGTCCAGAGTATATTTCAACAGCCCGATCACATCCTTGCGCGTGGAACGCAATAACGGATCGTCGGAATGATGGATATCCAGATATTCCTGCACCACCGCATTCAGCGTGTCCGCTTCAATCTTGCCGAGGTCGGACATGCGTTGCCCGATTTGTACCAGTGTTTCATTATCCAGATCACGTACGATAGGGGTTGAAGCTTCCGGGCCCAGCGCATAAAGCAGAATGGCTGTTTTATCCAGTCCGCTCAATTTCCTGTTGGCCGTCATGCGTGTTCAATCCATTCGTTGACCACCTTTGAGGCGCGTTCAGGTTCACCGATAATGGCTTTTCTGGCATGTTCCAGGGATGTCAGGCGTCCATAAGCGGCAGGAGGCATGGCGGACAGGGATTGTAGCGCGGGGGCTTCATTTTCTGTCCGGGTATCCTTTTCGCCTGCGCTGACAATTCGGCGGGATAACGGACGCAGTACGAACCAGGCCAGAAGCAACAGCGCAAGTCCGGCCAGTCCGTAGCGCGCGATATTGATGTAGAATGTTTTATTTTCCACTGTTTCCATCGCATCGGTATTGCCATGACTGGAAATACCCATGAGAGGCATGCTCTGAATCTCTACGGAATCCCCCCGGTCTCCATTAAAACCAATGGCGTGCTCAATAAGGCCTTTCAAGGTTTTGAGTTCCTGCTTGCTGCGCGGTTTAAATGTGGAAACATCGCCGGGCTTCGTGAAAGCGCCACCGACGATAGCCGCCACGGAAATTTTCTTGATGCCGCCTGAGGGAATGATGCGATGCTCGGTGGTTGAGCTTATTTCGTAATTAATCGTCCGTTCACTGCGGTTGGCATTTTCACGGGGCGACGTGTTTGTGGAAGTCTTTCCCTTGTTGGCGGTGGCCGGATTGGCCCCTGGCGTGTTGGAGGCAATTCCGGGCACGCCGACGGGTGAAGCATCCGTGCTTTTGCGGCTCTCGGTTATTTCCTTCTGACTGCGAATTACCTGTTCATCCGGATTAAATCGTTTACTGTTCCGCTCGATCACCTGGCGGCCAATATCCGCCGTGACCCGCACCACGGACTGACCCGCGCCCACGACCTGATCCAGCATGCCGGTGAGTCTGGCCTCCATACGGCGTTCCATTCGGGTTTGTACATCCTGCAGCGTCTGTCCGGCATTCCCGGATGCCTGATCCCCACTGTTGGAAAGCAGATTTCCGCTTGCATCCACAATCGTGACTGATCCGGTATCCAGGCCCTGTACGCTGGCCGCTACCAGGTTCTGAATAGCCATGACATTCTGTTTGGTCAGACGCTGGCTGCCCGCAAGCTTGAGCATGACCGAAGCGGAGGCTTTTCGGTCACGATCCGCGAAGGCGGAATCCTTGGGCAGAACCAGTTGTACGCGGGCGGAGGCAATACGGGGCATGACCTCAATGGTGCGCGCCAGTTCTCCCTGCAATGCACGTTGATAATTTACTTTTTGCGTAAAATCGCTGATCCCGAATTCACCCTTTTTATCGAACAACTCAAAACCCATGGCGCCGCCGGGCGTGATGTCCTGACCGGCCAGTTTCAAACGAGTGGCATAGACCCGATCAGCAGGCACCAGCACGGTTCCTTCGCCCTGCAAGCGGTAGGGAATGTGTTCTTTCTGCAGGTAATCCACGATGGCAGCCGCATCTTTGGAATCCATGCCGGCATAGACGGGCTGGTACGGTGTTTTCGAGGACCACATCACCATGCTGATAAAAGCGGTCAGCATGAGACTGCCAGCGATAAACAACAGCCAGCGGCGATGCTTCAGCAGCAGCGTCATCATCCGTGAGGTTACGGGCGCACCTGCCGCCGTATCGTCTGCCATGCCGGTAGCAACGGGTGCGTTCTGTGCGGGAGAAGGGATCAGTGAGTCACTCATCATTCATATCCTTTGCATTGCAACTTCATCACACCTGCATGCGCATCACTTCACGATAGGCATCCACGAGTTTGTTGCGGACGCTAAGCATCAACTGGAATGAAAGATCCGCTTTTTGCAGTGCCAGCATGGTTTCCGAAACATTGTGGCTCTTGCCGGTGGCCAGTTCGACGGATGCCTTGCCTGCCGCTTTCTCCTGAAGATTGGTCTGTTCGACGTATTGCCGGATCAGCGCCCCGAACTGCCCCCGGGCGGCAGGCGCAGGCTTGCTCCCGGGTTTAAGGTCGCTGCCAATGGCGTTGGCGTAAGCGTTGATTTGCATGCTGTTGATACCCATCAGAATTCTCCTAACGTAGTAATTCGAGCGATTTCTGGAACATCCGCTTGGCGGCTTCCATGGTGGTTACGTTGGCTTCAAAGCTTCTCGCTGCGGATTGCATATCCACCATTTCCTCAATGATGTTGACATTCGGCATTTTGACCATGCCGTTTTTATCGGCATCCGGATTCGATGGATTGTACAGCTCACGGAACGGGCGCTGATCGGGGATGACTCCGGCAACCTTGACGCTATTGGGTCGATGTCCCTGAAAGGATGAGCGGAACACATCATTGAATGCCTGATCCGGCCGGATCGCCTGAAAAATAATTTGGCGGCGGCGGTATGGCCCGCCACCCGGTGATTGGGTGGATTCCGCATTGGCGATATTTTCGGCGACAATATCCATACGTGCGCGCTGGGCGGACATGCCCGCGCCGCTGATATGCATCGCGCCAAAGAGCGTGTCAGACATTATCTTCCTCCTTCCCTGATGAGGTTTTTCATGCCGGTCAGGCGTCCCTTGAGCAGTCGAATCGTGAGTTCATGCATCAACTGATTCTCCGCCATGCCGGTCATTTCTTTTTGCACATCCACGCTGTTTCCGTCCATACGCTCCGTGGCGTCGGAACGGCTGAAGACGCTTTGTTGCAACGGGGCGCCACCGCTTGCGTTCATGTGTCCTGCTTGGGTGCGGGCCAGTCTGTCCGGCCCCATGGTTTGCTGTTCGACTGCCAGGACATCCGCGAAACCACGCTGATCCGCGCGGTAGTTCGGGGTGTCCGCATTGGCGATATTGGCTGAATACACACTTTGCATGCGTTCCCTGGCCGAGAGTGCGCGCTCCAGTGTCACAAAGCCTTTGCCGAACAGGCCCGGAATGCTATTGCTCATATTTCCTCCCATGACTTCTTGCGAAGTCATCATCTCTGATAGGTTCCGAATGCCCCCGCAGGAGCAGCGGAAGGCAGGTTCGCCGCATCAGCGTTCAGGCTTTTACCAGCAAGTGATGTGCCAGATTCGGGAGCATTGTTCGACGCCATCTCATTGAGTTTGTTGCGTAGCGTACGGATGCTGATGCCAAGCAACCTGGCGGCCTCGGTTCGGTTACCCTGTACATGCTTGATGGTTTCCTGAATCAGGGCGCGCTCCATATCGCGAATACTCATTCCGGCCGTAATGGCTCGCGATCCGGATGCCGGGCATTCCCTGAGGGCAGTTTCCGTTATCAGCCCCAGATGTTCCCCGGTAATTTTTCCCTCGACGCTCATCAGGAATGCCCGATGCATGCAATTTTCCAGTTCACGCACATTGCCCGGCCAGTGATGTTCGTAAAGTCCACGCATGGCCTGTTTGGTAATGACAGGTGCGGGCTTGCCATACATGGCGCTAAAATGTCTGAGGAAATGATGCGCCAGCGGTTCGATGTCGCCGATGCGGTTGCGCAGACACGGCAATTGCACCGTGACGACGTTCAACCGGTAATAGAGATCCTGGCGGAATACGCCCTCCGCCACCGATTTGACGATGTCACGATTGCTGGTGGCGATGATACGCACATCGATTTTTATCGGAGCGCGGCCGCCCAGACGATCCACCTCGCCTTCCTGTAATACGCGCAACAGCTTGGCCTGGAGATGAAGCGGCATTTCGGTGATTTCATCCAGCAGAAGCGTGCCCTGATGCGCCATTTCAAACTTGCCTGGCCGGGCGCTTGTGGCGCCGGTGAACGATCCCTTCTCGTGGCCGAATAATTCAGATTCCAGCATACCTTCGGGGATGGCGGCGCAGTTGATCGCGATAAAAGGGCGATCATTGCGATTGGAACACTGGTGAATGAAACGGGACATGCGCTCCTTGCCCGTGCCTGATTCTCCAATAACCAGGACTGAGGCGCGGCTGGGGGCGATAAGGGCAACCTGATTGAGCAGCCTGCGGGTTTCCAGATCATGCGTGACGAATGTATCGGCATTTTCCTGCTGTTTACTCGCCTGCTTCGTTAATGCCGCCTGATGGCCTGCTTTGCGCGCATAGATAGCCAGCGCCTCGTCAGGACAGGGCAGGATGCGGTAATCCATGGCGCCCATGCGCATCAAATCGGCGGCGCGTTCCTGATTGCCCGAGGATGCCAGAACAGCGATATTGGCTTGGGGGTTCTGCTGAAAGATACGCATCACCGTTGCTTCGGTCGTGATGGAGTCCTTGATGAATACCAGCGCATCGTCCATCCGGTTGCTATCCATCATTCCGGAAGGAAATGCTTCAATCACGGTATCGGGAAGCACACGGCCCAGTTGAACGCGCAAATCAGCATCCTCGAACGCGGAAAAATCAATGAGATAGACAGGTCGGGAATTCATTGGCGCTCCAGCAACGCCTGGGCGCGTTGATCAGCCAGTTCCAGTCTGGCCATATTGGCGTATTCGCCTGCATCCTTATTTTCGGCCAATTTCTGCAAACGCTCTTTGGCCTGACCCCACTTGCCGGTCTGGTATTCAGTCAGCGCCATGCGGTACTGCCACTCGCCCAGCCGCATTGCTTTCGGTATGGTCAGGTAGGTTTTTTCCGCCGCTGCGAATTCTTCCGCCTTGAACAGGGCATTGGCCTGATGCATGCCTGTGCTGCCCGTTTCGGACGGATTGTATCTGCGATAGTTTTTCCACGCATGCGCCGCCAGATGCCAACGGGACAGAGCTTCATCAATACGCGCTTCCGTTCGCCAGTAGGTCGGGCGTGTTTCCAGCGCCAGATCTTCCGGAGAGACGGTATGCAGCGTCTGTGAAGCAGCATTGATCTTTCCTTTGGCCAGTTGCATGCTGGCTGCCACAAGAAGCAAGTCCGGTCGATAGAGCGTAAACTCATGATCGTCCAGCCAACGCATCACCCTGGAGAATCCGCCGGCATCTCCCCTGTCCAGCCAGAGCAGGCTCAGTTCCAGCATGACGCGCTGCCCTGTGATGCTGCCTTTAGCCTGCTGGTAAAGTCGTTTCAGCATCATCTCGGCTGCATTAAATTGCATCAGCATGCGCATGGCGTGCGCAACACCGAGTTGAATATTGATGGCATCGCCGTCCTGCTTGCTTTTGCGCGAGAAATGATTTCTCAATTGAGGAAAGCGTTGCCACAACACGACGGTTTGAAGCCATTTCTTTCCGCTAATCTGTTTTTTGAGTTGTTGTCGGAGCAGCGATGCGCCCTTCCGTGTAGCCGTAACGGAAAATAACGGATAATGATCCGTGGTCGTTTGAGCGTAGAGCGTCAGCGCTTTCTCCGCCGCATGTTTCACCTTGCCGGAAAGTCTTTCCCACAATTGCGCTTGATCGAGCAAGGATTCGGCCTCGATATCCGACAATTGATTTCTCGCTGCCATGCGTTGCAATGCAGCCAGTACGGGCCTCAGGGATTTTATATTACCGGTTTTGATGTTTTGCAGCATCAGTTTACGCATGAATGCTTTTTTACCGATGCTGTTTTCCGCTTCTGTTTCCGACAGTTGTCCATATTCCGCCAGCGCTTCCGCGCTTTTTCCTTCTTGAGCGAGCAAATCAGCATGAATAAGGCGGATGCGTGGCGCATACTGCGTTTCAATGTGTCGTTTGAGAAAGGATTTAGCCTCGCGCATGGCCTCCGCGACATGCCCTTGTGCATCAAGCAGGCGAACATAGACTGATTGTAATTCCGCATTGCCGGTGATGACGCCGGGAGAAAGATGTAAGGCTTGTTTCATACCTTTTAACGCGATGTCCAGGCGATGCTCGGAAAAATCCACGATGGCCAGCCATGCCAGGCCGCGCGCCTGCGCTGCCGAAGTTTCCTTTACACCTAACATATATTGCAACAGGCGTTTACGCGCTGCGTGTAAGCGGTTGCGTTTGATATCGATGCGGGCAAGTAATAATTTTACCTGCTCCGCTTCTCTTGCCGCCGGATGCTTTGCCAATATGCTTTCAGCGGCTTTTTCAGCTTTGGGAAGATTCCCCTGACGCCAGTAGAGCCATGCAATTCGCCAGCGGATAGCTGCGGCATGCTTGTCGGACGGGAACTCCTTGAGCAGGCTGGCCCAGGCGCGGGTGGCCTGACTTACATCCGGGTAGTGATGAAAGGATGTGCGCATTTCTTCGGCTCTGGCGATGATCTCCAGCAGTTGCCGGCGGTCCTGATTGTCAATTTTTCTGTTTTTCAGCAGTACGTGGGCGCTACGAATTGTCAGGCCGGGATTGCCGTTCTCCAGAATAGTGCGCACGCCTTCGACGCGCTGGTGGGCGGCAGCCAGAGCGGAAGAAACCAAAACAATGCCACAGGCAAATCCCAACAGTATTTTTTGAATGCCGGATAAGTGCATACCGGCGTATGACGCAAGACTTGTGCCGAATTAACCTGAACTGTTTATGAATAGTCCAGGTTAACTTTACCGTGGAGCCAGACTTTTCTTTTTGATTTTTTCAACCAGTGTCGTACGGTTCATTGTCAAAAATCTGGCAGCCTGATTTTTGTTCCAGTCAAAACGTTCCAGCGAAGAGACAATCAGATGATTCTCGAATTCGTCCACCAGTGATTTAAGATCAATCTGTTCTTCCGTGGCGATATTCACTTCAAAGGTCTGTTGGATTCGCTGGCTCCCGTCCAGCATTCTGGATGGAAGATCATGAAGCTCCACAATGCCTGATCGCTTCAACGTTGCCACCCGTTCCATCAGATTCTGCAATTCGCGTACGTTTCCCGGCCAGAGGTAGCTCAGCATGACAGCTCTTGTTTCATCCGAAAATCCTTCGATAGAGGCCTGCTTCAGCGTATTGAAATACTGGATAAAGTGATCGGCCAAAAGCAGCACATCGTCGCCACGCTCACGCAAAGGAGGCAGGTGAATAGGGATGACATTCAGGCGATAGTATAGATCCTCACGGAATCTGGAGTGCTCTATTTCATCTTCCAGATCCCGATGGGTCGCGGCGATAACACGTACATCCACATCAATGCTTTGATTGCTGCCAACGGGCTCGAAGCAGCGCTCTTGCAATACGCGGAGTAATTTAACTTGCAGGTTGGCGCTCATATCACCAATTTCGTCAAGGAAAATCGTACCGCCATTGGCTATCTCAAAGCGTCCGGGACGAGCGCGTACCGCGCCGGTAAAAGCCCCTTTGACATGGCCGAACAATTCAGATTCCAGCAACTCTTCGGGGATGGCGCCGCAATTCATTGAAACCATTGGTTTTTTGGCGCGCGTGCCGGCATTGTGCAGCATGCGGGCCAACACCTCCTTGCCTGTTCCCGATTCTCCTATAATCAGCACCGTACTGTCCGAATCATTCAGCAGTGCGGCCGTCTGTCTGATTTTATTGAGGGCGTCACAATGCCCGATCAGCGTGTTTCGCGATTCGTTGGCCTGCACCTTTGCTCTTAGTTCCCGATTATTCTGTTGCATGTCACGTTTCTTGATCAACTCTTCGATACGAATCAGAAGCTCATCAAAATCAAAGGGTTTTTTGAGGAAATCATCCGCGCCAAGCCGGATCGCGTCCACAGCCGTGTCTACTTCGGCGTAGCCGGTCATCATGATGATGCCCATGTTCGGGTCGGTATGGCGGAATTCCCGGAGCAGGTCAATACCATTTCCATCAGGCAGGCGAATATCCAGAAGGGCTATGTCAAACTTGCCGTTTTGCATGGCCTCTCTGGCCCGCATGGCGTTGGAGCAGAGCGTCACATGGTGACGGGCATGCTCCAGCAATTCCCGCAATGTTAGCCGTAGTTCTTTCTCATCATCCACCAGCAGGATGTAAGCCGATTGTTTCACGGGTTCCTCCATGCCCCATGTCTGGGAAGTCAAAATAATGACATGTTATCTTCTAATGGCAAGCACTGGCGGACTTGTTGACGATTGCTTGTCAGTATTGATGAATAATCCAGGTTAAAAACACGGATGTGGGATCAAGCGCTAAAGTCGGGATAAAGCTTGCCGATAAAGATTAATGTACTTCCCCTTGGATGCAGTATTGCGCACAACAAAGGAGCGATGCATGGCACTAACCGTACATCCTGCTGATGGGTTGATCCATCGCCTGTTACAGCAGAAAAATCAGTCCACGGGGGTGCAGGCCGCCGGGTCCGGAAAGAGTGAACTTCCTCGCGATTATGTGCATATATCGGGAGATGCGCGTCAGCAGTCGCCTCATGCATCAGAGAATTCAGCATCCAGCCTGGGAGATCGGTTGCTTCAGCTCTACAGGCGCAGCGGGCAGTCCTCATAGTGTCGAATATCCGTCTACTCATCGTTGAAGATGATGATGCTCTGGCGGCTCTGCTGAAAGAATATTTCCTGGAATCCGGCTATGATGTGACTCTCTGTTCCCGGGGCGATGTGGCGATTACCGCATTGAAAACGGGAAAATTTGATTTGGTCTTGTCCGACATTGTTTTACCCGGAGCCGATGGTCTGAGCATTCTGAGTGAGGCAAGCGGCCAACCGGAAAAGACGCTGGTGATTCTGATGACGGGATATTCCGGCATTGAGGATGCGCTGCATGCCGTAGGGAAGGGTGCGTATGATTTTGTCAGCAAGCCGTTCCAGTTGCCGGAAATTCGGGTGCGGCTGGATAACGCCGCACGCTATCAACAGTTGCTCAGGAAATGGATGAAAATTCAAAATCCGTCGTTTCAACTGATAAAAATTCCTAAAATCCGTGGCCAAAGCCTGCTTCGCGCTTATGGCGGCCATCAGGGCGGCAGGTAGCCGATGAACCTGTTGATTATTGAAGATCAGGATGCGGTTCGGGAAGTGATTGTGGAAACGGTCCGCGGTTTTAATGGGGATACGTATCTGGGTCAGGCCTCGTCACTGGCTGAAGCGCGGGTGCTTTTCAATACGGGCGAATGGGATGGCATCGTAACCGATTACAATCTGGGCGATGGGAAAAGTATTGAGATGATTGAGGAGTTGCGCAATCAGGGATCCAGGATTCCCATTATCATGGTGAGTGGTTTCCTGTCTCCGGGCCGGATGCGAAAGGCGGAATCGCTTGGCGTGAACCATATTCTCTCCAAACCTTTCAATCCCGCGGAATTACAGGATTGTTTGCGGCAGGCGTTCGCCATGAGCGAACATGATGATCTTTCCAGCCGGAGGCAAAGATCTGAGGAAGACGGCATGAGCCGGGTTTCATCACATGAAACATTGCTGCCGAAATTATTTGACATGGATCGTAACCAGAGCTTGATGTTCCGCATCATTAATGATTTACCCAGGCATCAGGATGTCGCCCGTATTTGCGGTTGCGCTTTGGGGATTGCCATGGACATCGTGCATGCGGATCGCGGTTTTGTCAGCCTGTTTGAGCGTAGCGCAAATCGGCTGATTCAAATTGCGCATCAGTGCAATGAAGAGAGTAACGAATTTGAATTGGCGCCGGATAGCTGTTCACTGGCGGAGACGCCGTTTTCATCCCTTCTGCTTTGGAACGAGGAATGGATCGAAGGCGGTAGCGCGACGGTTCGAAAACGCGATCATGGCTCGGAAGCATTACCGGACCAGCAGAGATATACCTGCTGGACGGATATCACCGCGGATAGTTTTATGGCCGTGCCGCTGCGTTTGCAAGGCGTATCCATGGGCGTGCTTTGCGTCATGGACAGCATGGGCGAAAATGAAATCATACCCCGGGACAGAAACCTGCTGGGCATGCTGATGAATCAGCTCGATACGTTATTGGATAATCGCGCAGTACATGCCTCGCTGGCTGCCAGCATGAAAGAAACGTTGATTGGATTGGTTCGTTCGCTGGAAGCGCGTGACCGCTACACCAAGGATCATTCCATGCGAGTGGGTGATTTATCCGTATCTTTTGCCAGGAGTCTTGGCCTGGACGGGGAGCATGTCGAACTGATTCACACGGGCGGCCTCTTGCATGACATTGGAAAATGTGGCGTTCCCGATGCGGTATTGCTCAAGCCGGGCCGTTATACGGAACATGAATTCGCCGTGATGAAAGCACATCCCGGCATTGGCGATTCTATTCTCAAGCATATGGATCCGCTGGTTCGTGAACGGCAGATGGTGCGGCATCACCATGAGCGCATGGACGGACACGGCTATCCTGATCGTCTTAAAGGAGAGGATATTCCTTTTGAAGCCAGAATTGTATGTGTGGCGGATGCCATTGATGCCATGACAACCCATCGCGTGTACCGCATGGCCAAGCCCCTTTCCTTCTGTCTGGAGCAACTCAAATGTAATTCTGGCACGCAATTTGATACAGGGGTTGTGGAGGTGGCCATTGACGCTATCGAGAAAGGGTATGTGAAGACCCAGGCTCAGTCTGATGGGAAAGATATGGGTTTGATGCCGCTCTCCGCCAAGGCTGCATAGCGAATATCCGTGTAAGATATTTTCGTCAAGAGAGAATTTGCGTAAAAGACAACAGGAGCTGAATTGTCATGCCGGATCATCAGAATGGAAATCGCCGTAAGGACTTCAGGGTAGACGATATGTTACCCATGAAGGATACCCTGCTGAATAAAGAAGCATTCAAGTATGAACGGACACATATCGGTATCCGTTCGCGTCAGAGCAGTATGCTGCGCAATATGGTCGGGAATGATATTTTCTCGACCGTAACGCCGGAGATTGATTCGGATCTATGCAATGCCCTGGGAGCTCTGGATGCGAAACTGAATTATCTGATTGGCGTGAATATGCTCAACGATGCCAATCGCTGTAACCTGGATGAGAGATTGGTGAATCTGAGCGTGACGGGTATGAGCTTTGTCACGATCTGTTCATATAAGGTAAGGGATGCGATGAAGATCATTTTGATGCTGCCCGCTTTGCCTCCGATGGTGATAGAAGTTCTGGCCCTTGTTCAACGGGTCAAACCGGCGGTCAAGGGACGGGCTCATGTAGGCGTTTCGTTTGTTTATCGCTGTGGCGAGGAAGAGGATCAGATATCCCGCTATATTTTCAAGCGGCATCGGGAAATGATCCGGATTGAGGCACATCAGCAAATTGCCCGGCCGCTACAGTAGCGATCTCGTCACGTTAGCCTACGGAGATCCTGGTGCAATTACGATCGGATTCCTTGGCTTCATAAAGCGCAACATCGGCGCGTTTAATCCAGTGACCTGCTTCTTCTCCGGCGCACCGGACAGCAACGCCGATACTGACGGTGACGGGGATCTTGCCTATGTGACATTTCAGGCCGCCGATTTCCACCGTGCGCCTCAGCGCATCGGCCGTATCGAAAGCTTTAGGGCCGGAGATACCAGGTAATATCAATGCAAATTCTTCACCGCCCATGCGCGCCACCAGGTCCGTTGAGCGTACATTATCAGTCAGGATATTCGCCAGTCCGGACAGTATTTCATCACCTGCATCATGCCCGTAACGGTCGTTGATATGTTTGAAATGATCAATATCAAGCATCAGAAACGTGACGGCCGTATCGGGGAGCGCCGCAATGTACGCGTCCATCTTGCGTCGGTTGGCCAGTCCGGTCAGGGCATCATGCAAAGCCTGATTTTTCGCTTGGTTGAGGTGGTCTGACAGATCCTGCATTTTTCGGGTCTGTCGCTCTACCGTTTGGCGCAAGGCGTGCGCGGTCGATCCTATTTTTTTTCCTGCTTCGATGATACCTTCCTGGGCACTTTGCAGGATGGCTCTGGCCGCTTCGGGATCATCGGGCAGTTTCCGCCGCAGCAGCCTGGATGTTCGTGACAGCTCCGGGGAATCGCCGGTCAAGCCCGAAAGCATGGCGATAATTTCTTCCAGGGTGTCTTTCATGGCGTCGGTCAAAGCATTCAACTCCTTGCGTAGACGCGAGTTATCCTCCAGATGTTTCTTCAAATACTGAACAAACCCTCTGGCCTGATTCCGGATATCATCAGACTCAGGATTTTGGTCAAGCAATGCATAACACTGACGCAGGACAGATTGAATCGAGGGTAGCGCCTGTTCGGCCATGGTAAGGAGCTGCCGGCGCTTCCGGATGTGCAATTCCAGCTCTTCCCGATGTCGGCTGGTATCAGTCAACTGTTTGAGGCGCGCCCCGTGTTCCATATCCAGAAATTTCGCAAGCCAGTTACATAGTTGTTGATACTCCGAAAGTGGCACCAGGGATTGATTTCGAACTATTTCCAGCTTGTGAGCGATCTGGCGAAATGCCGCCCGTAATTCATTATTGCCGGAATCGGCCTTTAATATTTGCATACGTAGCATGCTGATATCATCCAGCGCGTCAGTCAGTTGCTGTTTTACCATGATTTCAAGCGTTCGGATTCGACCGCGATGACGGTATTGATATCTTGCTGGACCGTAGTGGTTTTCCCCTGATTCATTAATTGTGCTCTTAGATGTTGCAGTGACCGGACGCTGGCGGGATCCGGTTTTCCATGAGTCTCGATCTGGCCAATCATGTCATCCAGCAAGTGGAGAGCATCCTCCAGAAGCGGCCATGGCTGCTTTTGTCTGGCCACATGGGCATCATCCTGTTCCTGCAATGCCGAGACATTCGAAACGGTATCAATTTCATCCTGCAACAGCACCCTGAAACCGGAGCTTGCCGCACTCCTTCCCGAAGGAGTGGAAGATGGAAGCTTTTTCATGTCGGTACGGCGTATCTTCATGCCTTTCTCCTGTCCCTTTATGCTACAGGAAGGCGTTCGCGGATGGAAATATATGCGAAAACCGAACTGTTAAGGGAATAAAGCAAAAAAAAGGCCAAAGTGTGGAATCAGGTTACCGCTCACAAATTTCGCAATATGTTCCGCGAGCAAGTTGTTATCCCGGACGATTCATTGAAGTGAAACAGACCCCGGCACTCAATGCCGGGGCCGTATTTCATGCCTGGCGCCGGGGAGGGGAGGAGGGGGGGGGCGCCAGACAGGAGCAATGATGGAGATCATGTTTGAAAATGGTGTGAAACGCGCATGAAAAGAATTTCATCAGGGTCATGCCCGTTCCATGTACTCGCCGGTTTCCGTATTGACCTTGATTTTTATACCCGCCTCCAGATAGGGCGGCACCATGATAGAGGCGCCGGTTTCCAGCTTTCCGGGCTTGTAGGAGCCGGTGGCCGTTTGCCCCTTGATAGCGGCATCGCATTCGACCACTTCCAGCACCACCGTTTGCGGTAACTGAACATTCAGCGGCCGTTGTTCGTGGAATTCAACGAGCACTTCGGTTTCCGGCAGCAGGTAGGGTTTTGCATCTTCAAGAAAATCCCCGCCTAACTCGATTTGATCGTAGCTCTCCATATCCATAAAATGATATACGCCGCCATCTTCATACAGATATTGCATGGGCCGCTGGTTGAGCGTGACGCGCTCGATACGTTCAGTGGAATTGAACCGTTTATTGGTTTTATTGCCCGCTTCCACATTGCGCATTTCCACTTGCATGCAGGCTACGCCCTTACCGGGAGTCACATGCTGAGTCTTCACGACGCGCCAGAGCGCGCCATCCAGTTCCAGAATCATTCCCTTACGGATGCTCGGGGCGTTGATTTGCATCGTTGGACTCCTTAGTATCAATTGTACGCTCGAAGGGGTGGCCGCGAACATAGCCAGATTGAGAGATAGGGGCAAGAGGAGATGATATTGCTGTTGCAGGATGCGATGGATCGCTTTGTACGAACCCGGATGTTAAAGAATGCCGAGCAGGGGGCGCTGGCTGAAGCATGCATGGAAAGCATGGCCGATTACCTTCTGCACTATTCCGATTTGTTTCAGGATGACCTGGACGAGATGGACGAGGTTCCGCTGGCTGACTGGGAACAGGCACTGGATGCGCACATGGATGATCTCATGGATGGCGATGTTGAGGGTGGCGTAGAATTGTATGGACTTGAACTGGAGCAGCTTGAACCGGAACACCTGCGGGATTTTTTCGGCTGGCATTTATTGCGCGAAATGAGTGGCGACGCCGCCGCGATTGAAGAATACGCGCAGGTTACGCATCAGTGGCTGGCATTCCTGTCGGAGAAGGGAAAAATCAGTCATGCAGGGTACTTCGAGTTCATGGCCGTTCTGAATGAACTGGTGCCTGAATGTGAGCGCGCCGCCAAGGCTGCCCGCCTGTTGTTCCATTTCGTTCGCCTTGGAAGCGGTATCTCTCCCCGCTTGCGCGGGCAACGGTTCTCCCGCTTTGTCGAGGGCCATGCCCGCATCGCATCACTTGAAGTGCACCAGATTTTTCTGAGCTTTGACAATCAGGAGGATCGTATCGGGCCGGTGCTGCTTGCCAGGGAAATTACGGGCTTGCTCAAGCCGGGCGATGTGCTGGATGTAGAGCTGGGGTTACGTTCCGATATATGGATGATGGTGGATATTGGTCCGGTTTATCCAGCCAGCGTTTATGTTGAAGCCGAGGTATTTGAACCGTTGCGCAAGGTTTCATGAAAGCAGGCCGCCATGGACTCGACCAGGCATGGAGCCAGTTGCAAAACTCCGGAACGGTCATCCACCTGGAACGGATCAACGGTTACCTGACGGTAACATGCACCGTGGCTTGCGCGCCAGTCAGGGTATGGCCGGCTGTGGACTCCCTGATTATGATGGTATGTTTTCCTGGCGACAGTTTCGGCAGATCGATGCGGCAGGGGCAATGATTGGCATCGCGGTCGATAATCGGTTTTCCACCATCAATGTAGATATGGGGATGATGACCGCCAGGATCTGGATGTACGTTAAATTCAAGCATCGTTCTACTGTGGATGACCGCGCCATTTTTTGGCGACAGGATGGTAATGATTCCGCCCCGTATGTCTTCCGCAAGGGCCGAGGGAACGAAACCGCGCCCAAAGGAAAAAAGCTTGTACATGTCCCGCATACCCCCCATGCCCCCCGCAACGCCTGGCGTAGCGAACGGAATGACCGACAGGCCGACAATCAACACCAAACCCCGGACTGATTTTATGCTAATCTCCTCGAAAAACGGCATTTCACAGCGTAAAAGCAGCCTGAAAATAAAGTCCGGGAACCTAGTCTGCATTACTCACAAATGCCACCGCGCCGTTGGCTTGTTCCTTTGTCCGCACCGAATCCCTCGTCGGTCAGTCGTACGCGTGGCTACGGCCTTCTTCCCTGTCTCCGTTGCGAACAAAAGCCCGACGAAATCCTCACGGCGATTGGTGGGTAAAGGGCAGGGTTAAGATGCCGCGACCTCATATACCGCGCGCGTCAGATATGACAAATCATCCGGTGAAATGACATAGGGCGGCATGATGTAAAGTAACTTGTCAAAGGGTCTTATCCATACCCCTTTTTCGACAAACATGGGCTGCACGCGAGCCATATCCACGCGATGGCACATTTCCACCACGCCAATGGCCCCCAGCACACGGACATCCGCCACCTGCGCCAGTCTCAGACACGGCGCAAGTTCTTCCCTCAGTTGAGATTCGATAGCGGCGACCCTTTCCTGCCAGGGTGAATCCAGTAACAATTTGATACTGGCCAGCGCTACGGAACATGCCAGAGGGTTGGCCATAAACGTTGGCCCGTGCATCAATATGGAGGCGTTTTTATGCACGCCTGCGCACACCCGCGCCGTGGTCAGGACTGCCGCCAGCGTCATGTAACCACCGGTCAACGCCTTGCCAACGCACATGATGTCCGGTAAGATATCTGCATGCTCGCAGGCAAACAGTTTGCCTGTACGACCAAATCCGGTCGCAATTTCATCGAGTATCAGCAACACATCGTATGCGTCACATAACTTGCGCACCTGCCTTAAAAAATTCGGAGCATAGATACGCATTCCACCCGCACCCTGTACGACGGGTTCAAGAATAACCGCAGCAATAGCGCGCTGATGTTGCTCAATTTTCTGATGAAGATCGACAATCTGGCCATCGTCCCATTCGGCATCCGTACCGTTTGCGGGAGCATCGGCGAAGAGGTGTCGTGGCAGCATATCCGAAAACAGATGGTGCATTCCCGATACGGGATCGCCAACGCCCATCGCACCAAAAGTATCGCCGTGATACCCGTGACGGATGGTCAACAGCTTCGTTTTTCCCCGTATGCCCTGCGCCTGCCAGTATTGTAACGCCATTTTTATGGCGATCTCGACCGAAACCGAGCCGGAATCGGCAAAAAATACATGTTTCATACCCTTTGGAGCAACTTCAAGGAGCTTTTCGGCCAGTTTCGCCGCTGGTTTATGCGTTAATCCACCAAACATAACGTGTGCCATGTCTTGAATTTGATCTTCGATCGCCGTATTCAATTCCGGCACATTGTAGCCATGGATGGCGCACCACCACGAGGCCATACCGTCAATCAATTCCCGTCCGTCCGCCAGCCTCAGACGTACGCCGTGTGCGCTGACGACAGGCCATGTTTCGGGGGGATCGAGCATAGAGACATAAGGATGCCATACATGTTGCCGTTCAAAACCTCGCCAGTCTATGGAATGAGACATTGATACCTTAGCCTGAAGCGCCAATCAGGTGCAGCGTCAAACGTTCCAGAACCACGGACTTATCCTCAACACTGGCGCCTTTCAGCAACATCTCGGCCCCGGCAAGCTGTTCCATCGCCTGTATCAATTCCCTGCCCCGCCACAATCCGGCCTCCTGTGGCACATGCTTTCTGGCTTCGCCAAACAGTCGCGCCCTGGATGCTGCCGATCGCCGATCCACGGATTCATACCAGCGATACATCAAGAGTTGTTGCATGCGCGTGGACAACCAGCTTAGCACCTGAATCTCGGATACCTGCTGATCACGCAGTAAACTTCGCAGAATGCCCAACGCAGAGGGTGAACGTTCGCCTACGGCATTACAAAAAGCCCCCAGATCACGTGGACTACGCTCTCCCAGCAAATCGCCCACAACCTGCACATCCAGATCCGCTCCCTCGCCATCATCGTACAGGCGCAAGCGCTCAACCGCTTGCCTTGCCGCCATGCGCATCCCCTGCAACTGTTGCGTAAGCACCACCATGGCTTCTCCGGACAAGACCAGCCCGGCATCCGTAACCAGACCTTCCAGCCAATGGCGAAATTGTGCTTCGTTCATGCGCGGGAATACACACCACGCAATATCCGGCAGGGCCGTTAAGCGTTTATGCAATGCTTTTCCGGATTCAATACCCGGCGCACAGACCACCAGACGCAAACCCTCCGGCGGGTTCCTTGCAAGTTTTTCCAGTTGATCCATCTGTTTGGGCCTCGCGCCGGTCACATGGCGAACCAGGGCGTGGCAACCACGCGCGCCAAACAGCCCCGGTGCAAGATTCTCCCGTACGCGGCCCAGCTCATTCACATCCACGCGGACAACCGCCGCATGCTCCGAATCATGCGCCAGAAGCATCTCGGCCATCTCGAAAATGGCATCCTCGTCATCTCCCGTCAGGTAATAACAGGCGTGCCCGGGCGGCATGATTCGTAAAGGTGAGAGTTTGACTGGCATGCCGAAATCAGAAGCCGGATGCCAGATCCAGCCATGCCTCACGTATCCACTGCCGATCCAGATCCCGGCGCAATCGGGCTTTGGATGCCTCGATACTGGTTGGCCCGCCCACGGCATAGACATCGCCTTGCACGGAAATAGCTCCACTGCTCCAGATACGCACGCCTTTGCGCCAGAGGCTGATGCTTCCGGAGAGTGAAAGCCTGTATCGGATAGCAACTCCGGAAGAATTAAAGGAAGTCGGGTTAAAGGATTCAGTGATCGCGCCCAAACGCAAATCCGCATCCGCACCATCTTCACCCACAACAAACCCTTTGGCATGATCGCTGACGTAGCGCTGCCATGCAAGCAGGATGCCATGGCCGGATTTATCCACGCCGGTCACCTTCAGGATACGGACATCCTTCGGCACGGCGCCGCGCCCCTGACCTGCCAGATGATAACCACAACTATTGAGCGCAAAGGCCAGACAAATCACGGGAAATAAAAGTTTCATTGTGGCCGTACCACAATATTGAGCAATCTTCCGGGAACCAGAATGAGCTTGACGATCCGCATGCCTTTCATCCATTTTGCGATATGGATATCCGCTTGCGCCGCAGCCAATGCCTCGTCCTGTTTCGCATCTCTGGCAACAATAATCTCACCACGTTTCTTGCCCTGAATCTGCACCACCAGCACCACTTCATCCTGAACCAGCGCCGCTTCATCCACTTGCGGCCATCCGGCCACGACAGCCACCGTTTCCATACCCAGCCGTTCCCCCGCCTCGCAGGCGAAGTGGGGCACAAATGGCGCCAGCATGGTAACCAGCGCCTGCATGCCCTCATGGAATGCGGCCCATCCCGTTTTTCCACCAGGCTGATACGCCTGCAAGTTGTTGGTCAGTTCCATCAGGGCGGCAATGGCCACGTTAAAGGCAAAGCCGTGTTCGAAGGCATGTGTCACTTTTTTGATGGTCGAATGGATGGCCCGCCGGATGGCTTTGGCGGCAGCCTTGTCGTCATTTTCATCATTTGTATCCACCCTTTGCAGCAGCCGCCAGACACGGTTCAGGAAACGGTGCGCCCCTTCCACGCCGGCATCGTTCCATTCCAGATCCTTTTCCGGCGGAGCGGCGAATAAGGTAAACAAACGCGCCGTGTCCGCACCGAATTGTTCAATAATCGCATTGGGATCGACTGTATTGCCTTTGGATTTGGACATTTTGGCCCCGTCTTTCAGCACCATGCCCTGCGTCAGCAGGTTTTTGAACGGCTCATCACCCCCCTGCGCCGATGTGAACAGGCCGGCATCACGCATCAGTTTGTGATAAAAGCGGGCATAGAGCAGATGCAATACGGCATGCTCAACACCGCCGATATACTGATCGACCGGGACCCAGCGTTCGATGGCGGAAGCATCCACCATCGCGGTTTCGTGACGCGGGCTGGTATAGCGATTCATGTACCAGGATGATTCCATGAAAGTATCGAAAGTATCCAGTTCACGTTCCGCCGGTTGACCGCACCTGGGGCAATCGGCGCGTTTGAAGGCCTCGCATTCAGTCAGCGGCGAAGCGCCGCCGGTCGGCTGCAAACGGGTGGGAAGTTTAACCGGCAACTGATCTTCGGGTACGGCGACCGCGCCGCAATCATCACAATGAATGACGGGAATCGGCGCGCCCCAATAGCGCTGACGCGACACCAGCCAGTCACGTAACCGGAACTGTACCTGCTCTTTGCCTTTGCCAAGCTCAAACAGTCTGGCCGCAATCTCCTTTTTGGCAATATTTGATGCCAGGCCATTGAATATACCGGAGTTTACCAGAAGCATATTGTCCGTATCTGCATACCAATCGTTCCAGGACTCGTTTGAAAAATCCGAGACAACCTTACCATCATCCCATCGCAACTCACCGGCAAGGGACATGGCTTCCAAAAGATTCCGGGATTCTTCTGATGACAAATCATTATTAATCCGGGACAGGGCTCGTACAGTCGTATCCCTTTCCAGAACCTGTTTGATCCGCAATCCATATTTGTTCGCAAACTCAAAATCGCGCTTGTCATGCGCAGGCACGCACATCACCGCCCCCGTGCCGTAGCCCATCAACACAAAATTGGCGACCCATATTGGAACCGCCTCCCCGGTCATCGGGTGAATCGCATAAAAACCGGTCGGCATACCCTTCTTTTCCATCGTTTCGACATCGGCTTCTTTGGTGGAAATCTTGCCACACTCCTTCAGAAAATCAGCCAGTTCGGGAATGGTTCCGGCTGCTTTTCTCGCCAGCGGATGACCCGCTGCGACCGCCATGTAGGTCGCACCCATCAGTGTATCCGGGCGCGTGGTGAAAATATCAAGGGTTTCATCCGAATCTTCCAGACCAAACGACACCTCGGCGCCGATCGATCTGCCAATCCAGTTACGCTGCATACCGGCCACTTTTTCCGGCCAGCCGGGTAAGCTGTCGAGGCCTGATAACAGTTCTTCGGCATATGCCGTAATACGGATAAACCACTGTTTCAGATTCTTGCGAATCACCAGCGTATCGCAGCGCCAGCAGACGCCGTCCACCACCTGCTCATTGGCCAGCACTGTATGGCAGGAATCACACCAGTTCACTTCGGCATCGGACTGATAAGCCAGCCCCTTATCCATCAAGCGGGTGAACAGCCACTGCTCCCAGCGATAATAATCGGGATGACAGGTGGCCAGTTCCCGCGCCCAGTCGTAGGACAGACCAAGACGCTTCAACTGCCCCCGCATCTGATCAATATTGGCATAGGTCCATTCAGCAGGCGGGCGGCCATGCTTGATGGCCGCATTCTCGGCTGGCAGGCCAAAGGCATCCCAGCCGATGGGGTGCAATACATTAAAACCCTGCATACGCTTGTAGCGCGCTACGGCGTCACCCAGACAATAGTTGCGCACATGACCCATGTGCAGGTTACCGGAGGGATAGGGAAACATCACCAGACAATAGTATTTCTCACGCACATCATCAGGATTGTCGGAGGCGGCATCCACGCCCGATTCATCCCATATCTTCTGCCATTTCGCCTCAATTGCCTGTGCTTCGTACCGCTCTGTCACCTGCCGCAACTCCTGGATTAAACTGGATGCGGATAATGCGGGTAATCAAGGTGAATGAAAAGAGGCTGAAAAATATGGGGTGGATGATGGGGCTCGAACCCACAACCACCGGCACCACAAGCCGGGGCTCTACCATTGAGCTACATCCACCATATCAACTGACGCGCCATTTCAGACGGATCCGGGCGCCGAGCGGAGGAGATTAGTTTGCCATCGCGATGATGTCTATAATGACTGAGTACAAATCATCGGGTTTGATTGACTTGATGACAAATCGTGATGATTGATTCGGGCCGCTGGCCCTCAGGGCTTCGCCCCGCCCTTGCGGGCGTCCGCAATACTTTTTGAAAGACGCGGATCCTGGGGACGGGCATGCGAGTCAACGAAGGCGGCAATGTCCCACGCTTCCCCCGGGTTCAAACTGCCTCCTGCGCCGTAAGGCATGTTTGCCTTGATGAATGCGGCGGCCTTGCCCACGCGATGCATGCCTGCCCCCTCATTAAAGGAATGTAACCCCCAAAGTGGTGGAAAAAGCATTTTTCCGGCGTTCACTCTCCCCTGTCCATCCATGCCATGACACATGGCACAGCGCAAGGCGTAAAGCTCCTCTCCATGTATTTTGTCGGGTGCGTGCGCTGGTTTCCCGATGGCCGGAAATCCATGTGCTGGCAGTTGGACGCCCGTGGGAAGTCCCGTCGCCAGCCAACGGATATAAGCAATCAGGTTGACCATGACGGGACTGGCCGCGGGTGGCGGAGTTCCATTCTGACTGTAGCGGAAGCAACCCTGTATGCGCATGACCAGCGTATTCACACGATGATTCTTGCTGCGATACAAAGGGTAGCGGACCGCTGCCGCCCACATGGGCGCGGCTATGGCCAGCCTGCCACGATCCAGATGACAATGGACGCAGCTTAACCTGTTTTCCCGACCGACGTATTTTTTTGCGTATATCGTGGTGCCCATAAAAATACGCTTTCCCTGACGCACGGCCGCGGCAAGTTGCGATGGTGGCGGTAGCGCAGTTTCAGGCGGTGGTATAAACGTATCCGGGGAATGAACGACGGAGGAGAGCCGGGCGGAACGTGAACCGGGAGTCCAGCGCACGGGGCTTCCGTCCAATAAGGCCATGGTATGGGCGAGAGCCCTGATTTCTTTCCTGGAAAGCCCTCCGGCGATACGCGCCATGATAAGGGTCGGGGTAGATTGGGCCTGTCGTTCAGTCTGGAACCATCTTAACCGTGCCGCAAGATAGGTTTCCTGTTGCCCGGCCAGAGCAGGAATATTTAATCCATCACCCATCAGAGCTGCGTCATGGCAGTCAATGCAGGCGGGGATGCCACGCGACCAGTCACCGATGACCATCAACCGCCGAACAGGCATATTGGCGATCGCGGCGTGGGCGGATACACGGGTATGGGGCCGAAGCGAAGCAATCCAGACGGCAAGTTTCCGCATGGTTTGAGGGCTCATTTTTCCTGCGATGGCGTGCATGACGCCCCCCGGGCGTCGGCCTGCGGCAAAGGCATGCAATTGGCGGTCGATGTAGTTTCGTCCCAGTCCGGCAAGGCGCGGCCCCATGCCTCCCTGAGCCTTCGCGCCATGACAGCTTACGCAGGCGGGCAGGCCGGGCAAGCCATGCTGGAAGATAGCAGCACCCTGTTCAGGCATCGTTATTTCTTTTGCATGGACGACAACGCCCATACCCGTCAGAGTGGCAAGTATGGTGATCGCCATCCGTATTCGCCCTGTAATCCGTTTCATCGTTTCATCTTCAGAAAGCCGTAATGGCGGTAAATGGCCTGCCCTTCGGAGCTGGTAAGAAACCGAAGAAACGCTCTGGCCGCAACAGGGTGAGGCGCATTACGCATCAGCCCCGCGGCGTAGGTGACTTCATGGTTTTGCGCCTCCGGCAATGTTACCATGGCTATCGGATGGTCGGGAATATGACTCTGGAACAATGCCTCGGTCGACCAGACAGCGCCTGCGTCACATTGTTTCCGCATAATAGCCAATGGCGTTTGACGATGGTGGATTCGGGTCAGATGCGTTGTCCCCTGGCTGACCTTTGTATGGTAGATCATGCGCTCCAGGGCGGCTCCTCCCGTATGCAGGAGTGCAGGGATAATGGCATGTCTGGCGATGCCTTCCGTTTTCGGGTTGGGCATACACAACCGCAAGCCTGGTCTTGCAAGATCCTTCCAACTGGTAAGATGAAAGGGGTTGCCACGGTATACCATGATTGCCAGATGATTTCGGGCATAATCCCTTGTCGCCGAGAACCAGCCGCGCTTCTCCAATGCCCGGATGCGACCACGTCCGGCGGCAAAAATATCCGGTTGCAGTGATATTCGCATATTTCCCATCACGAGCCCACCCTGCCTGACTTGGCGGACCAGGATGCCGGGCGGCAATGTTTCAGCGAAAATACGCTGATATTCAGGATGAGATTTCTTGAACGCAGTCAGTAGCGCATTGACCACCATGTACTGGTTGCCAGCGAAAAAAACTGTCAGATCAGGGCGGTTGACGTCACCATAAAAGTCGGATGCGTTATCCACGCCGGGTACGGTAAAAGGCGTGCCGCTCAGGGTCGATTGACTCCAGGGAGGGTCAAATGTATCGGCATGGACGGATGACCCTGCGAAGCCTGTGATCAGACAGGCCAGCACAATGGCGGCAAAAAGCTTACGACCTGCTCGCGGGCCGGATGGCAGACTGATACGCTTCGATGCCATCGAAGCGCACCGCCGTTCATTGTTTGACATAAGCATAGCCCTGATTGCCATAGATGATGAGCGTCGAGAGCGCCGATAATGTGGGCTTGACATACGGATTGGCCCAGGCAAGCGGATAGTGATTATCAAGCATGGCTTGACCGCACACTTCAACCCTTACGCCTATTTTCTGCAATGCCCTGAACAGGGCGATATTCGGATTATTCGTGCCGAACATCGCTTTGTAATGTTTATTGTCCAGTACGGACGAGGTCGCTTTCCCATGCAGAATCGCTACGATATGCAGATGGGAGAGTGGCACGCCTGCGAGGACCATAATATTGACGGCCCTGGCGACATGGAGCACGCCCGGATTGATTTGAGACCGATTTTTCCGCCCTTTCGTCACATCAAAAATAACCTTGTATGTCTTGCTCGGGTCGGGTTGTTCCGCCGCATGCATGAGCGGGTATACACCGCCAAAATCCTTGATGGCCGGAAAGACAAGTCCGTCGGCCATGGCCACATGTGGTGCGGCGACAAAGATTAAAGCTGCGGCAATTAAACGCAGTTTGTGAATATTCATGATGATGCTCCTTTTATTTTGGCCGGAACGCTGCATAAACAGTCCGGACCGGCAGGCGTCGAAGCGCCGCGGCAAATAGTGCCCGTTTTCTTTATATGTTAAAATTACTTGTTTTATATAGGAGTTATGCCTTAAAGTTATAGCATGAATCTGAAACACCTCGCCGTCTTTCATGCTGTCGCCAGAGCGGGTAGCATCAATCAGGCATCGAAGGATGTTCATGTAACGCAGCCAGCGATCTCCAGGCAGGTTCATTTATTGGAGGACGCCCTCGGGGTGACGCTGTTTGACCGCTTGCCCCGCGGCGTTCGACTCACCGAGGCAGGACGCGCGCTGGAGAATGATGCGCAGCGCATCTTCGCTCTTGCCAGGCAAGCTGAATTCTCTATGCAGGAAATACGTTCGCTTGCATCCGGACGTCTGACACTGGGCGCGAGTACGACCATCGGTAATTATTTACTCCCCCCCGTGCTGGCGCGTTTTCATGCGGAGCACCCCGGCATTGATGTTCATCTCGCCATTGGTAATACGGATTTTATCCAGCACCTGCTATTGGAAGATCGTATTGGTATTGGGTTCACCGAAGGATTTGTCGAGCATGTGGAGTTAAAATCCGGAGTATTCATGCGGGATAGATTGTTCATCATCGCCCCGCCGGATCATCCTTTGGCGGAAAAGAATACGGTGAGTGTCAACGACTTGTCTTCATGTCCATTCATCCTGCGGGAGGAAGGATCGGGAACACGTGCGGTGCTGGAACGCTACATGGCGCGCCATGGTATGGTTCTGAATCATCACATCACGCTTGGCAGCACGGATGCGATTAAATCCGCGGTCCGCGCTGGCGCAGGTATTGCTGCGGTCTCGCGGCTGGCCGTTCAGGCAGAACTGGATCTGGGATTACTGACACGGATTGATGTGGTGGATATGTGTTTGTACCGATCTTTACATTCAGTACATTATTGCGACCGTCGTGATAGTCCGGCGACGCGCTCATTCGTCCGCATGTTGTCGGAATCAACACAGGTCGCCTGAAAAACGACTCACGCCATCCGCGCCTTTTGTGCCCCACCACGATCAGCCGCAGCTTCACTCGAACGGCCCCCTACCCTGCTTCTCCATGCCGTTCCGGCGCAGCCCACAACCGCTCAAGCTGGAATGTCTTCCGCACCTCGGGCAAAAACAGATGCACCACCAAATCACCAAGATCAATCAGCAGCCATTCCGCCGCTTCCAGCCCTTCGATACGAGTGGACATACCGTGCCGGTGCGACGTTTCCACCACCGCCTGCGCCATCGCCTTCAACTGCCGGCCATTACGTCCCGACGCCAGCACAAAACAATCGGTGATTGCGCTGCGTCCACGCACATTGATCACCAGTGGATCCATGCCTTTCTTGTCTTCAATCGCTTGCACCACGTCCCGGGTCAATCGTTCAGTCATTGATTCCACGCTCACTCCTTTTTTTCCTGAGATGCATAAGCTCGCTCAATCTCTTCACGTACGCATTCGGGAACTATCCCCGCAAGCGATTGTCCCACTTCCGCCTGTCGGCGCACGGTTGTCGCCGATATATCCGGCAACGCATGCCCGACGTACAACAATCGGCCGTGACCCGCCTCTTCTTTCCATGACGCAAGATCAGTTTCCTTCCACTCCTTCCAGCGGCCGCGAGGACGCCCCGCGCGGTCAAATACAGCCACATCACACAGCAACAGATGTTCCGGATATTTCATCCATTGGCGCATGCCTGCAAATGCATCCGCACCCAACAACAAAACCGGATAACAATCGGGAAACTGATACCGGATATAGTAAAGCGTATCAATGGTTGAAACCGGCTTATTATCACGAATTTCCCAATCCTGAACGCGAACCCGCGGCAACCCTGAAAAAACTCGTTGCAGCCAATGGAAACGAACTTCGGGGCTTGCATGCCCCGACAACTGACGATGGACGGGATTTCCGGCGGGGATGACCCATATTTCAGGCAAATTCAGGGCTGTCAGCGCAGTTTCAATCAACGCCACATGGCCAACATGCGGCGGGTCAAAACTACCTCCGAATACACCAACATAATGTGAGCCTATTCCCGCACCTCTCCGTGCCCCAGCACGATCCATTTCTGCGTCGTCAACCCTTCCAGACCGACCGGCCCGCGCGCATGCAGGCGATCGGTGGAAATGCCGATTTCCGCGCCTAAACCATATTCAAAACCATCCGCGAAGCGCGTGCTGGCATTCCACATCACGGATGACGAGTCCACCTCGCGCAGGAAACGTTGCCCGGCGCTGTAAGCCTCCGTCACGATACTATCCGTGTGGCCTGAAGCATATTGTTCAATATGAGCTATCGCGGCGTCCATGTCCGGCACGATCCGAATGGATAGCACCGGCGCCAGGTACTCCATCGCCCAATCCTCATCGCTGGCCTCTTTAACACCCTCTGCCAACCTCCGCGTTTGCCTGCAACCCCTGACCTCCACGCCCTTTTCGCACAGGGCCGCCACGGCATCGGGTACAAAGACCGCGGCAACCGTCTGATGAACCAGCAGGGTCTCCATGGCGTTGCACACGCCAGTCCGCTGCGTTTTGGCATTGAGGACAATCGCCAATGCCATTTCCAGGTCAGCCGCGGCATCCACATACACATGGCAGATACCATCCAGGTGTTTAATCACAGGCACGCGCGCTTCCGCCATAATCCGTTCAATCAGGGATCGCCCGCCGCGCGGAATAATCACATCCACGAAAGCATCCGCCCGGATCATTTCGCCGACGAGATCCCGATCCGCGGTGTCCACCAATTGAATCGCATTCCGGGGCAATCCGTCATCCGCCAGAGCACGCCGCATGCATCCGGCAATGATCCGGTTGGAATGAATCGCTTCGGATCCTCCGCGGAGAATCACTGCATTACCCGACTTCAGGCACAGCCCCGCCGCGTCGGCGGTTACATTGGGGCGGGATTCGTAAATGATGCCAATGACGCCCAAAGGCACACGCATGCGCCCCACCTGAATACCCGAAGGACGATACACGAGATTACTGATTGCACCTACAGGATCGGGCAAGGTTGCGACCTGCTCCAGCCCTTCTGCCATGGCTTCCACACGCTCCGGGGTCAGTAATAACCGCTCCAGCAACGAATCGTCAATGCCATTTTTTCCGGCTGCCCGCATGTCCGTGACATTCGCCGAAATAATTGCTTCGTGCTCGCGCCGCAACACGCAAGCCGCACGCTTGAGCGCATCATTCCTGGCATGCGTTCCAATCGTGCGCATCCGGGCAGAGGCTTCCCTGGCATGCCTGCCCAGCACCTGCATCACGGATTTCACATCTTTTCCCATGTCTATACTCCTTTTCCCAGCCACTCATGACTTTTGCAAGCGGCTCACCAATACCAGATTATCCCGGTGCACCACGGAAGAAAAATCGCGGAATCCCAGCACCGCCTCAATGCGATCACGGGCGATACCAACCATTTTGCGCATTTCATCAGCGTGATAGTTACACAAACCGCGTGCAATCACACCGGACTCTCCGGCAATCTCCACGCATTCTCCCTTATCGAACATTCCTTCGACTCCGGTCACACCCACCGGCAACAAACTGGCGCCCCGCTCAACAATGGCGCGCTCCGCTCCTGTATCAACGATAATCCTGCCGCTCACCGGCAGCACTTCCGCAATCCAGTGCTGCCGCCGCGACTGCCTGTCGGAACCGCAGGCAAACAGCGTGCCCACGTCCTCGCCTCGCAGCAAAGCTGAAAGCCGTCCCTCTTCGTGACCGCTGATAATCGCTGCCGCCACGCCGCCGCGCGTGGCAATCTGCGCCGCCTTGAGTTTACTGGCCATACCACCGGTGCCAAAACCGCTGCCTGTTCCACCGGCCATGTCCATGATTTCAGACGTTACCGTATCAACCTTACCAATACGCCCGGCATCGGCATTAACAGAAGGATCGGCGGAAAACAACGCTTCCACATCCGTCATGATAACCAGTAAATCGGCATCAATCAGCAAACCGGCCAACGCGCCGAGATTGTCGTTGTCGCCGAACTTGATTTCGCGTACCACAACCGTGTCATTCTCGTTCACAACAGGAATGACGCCGGCGGAAAACAGGGTTTCACTGGTATTGCTGGCATTGAGATAGCGACGTCGGTTACGTAAATCATCCCGGGTGATCAGCATTTGCGCCACGCCAATGCCGTGCCGGGTAAAGGCCTGTTTCCAGGCATGCATCAGCACCGGTTGGCCAATGGCGGCGGCAGCCTGCTTCTCATGCACGGATAGTGCGCGCCCCACCCAGCCCAGATGCAAGCAACCCAGAGCTACCGCTCCTGAAGATACAATCACGATCCCCATGCCCCGGGCGTGGAGTGCCGCAATTTCGTCCGCAAAGCGCTCGACCCGCTCCTGTTGAACCCCCGTATGGGTTTCCGCCAGCAACGAACTGCCAATCTTGACCACCAGACGATGGACATGCGGAAGATCATCACGGCTTCGAATCATGGCGCGATCCTCCGTAGGGTTTCGACCTGTTCCGATACCGCCCGCAGCAGCGCCGGGATACCTTCACCCGTCACCGCCGAAACGAAATGTACCGCAAATGCCACCTGATCAACCTGCCTTCGGACATCTTCCCGCATATCGGATGTCAGAGCATCCATCTTGTTCACCACCAGCACCCTTGGTTTATGCCACACCGTATCGCCATAGCCCTTCAACTCCGCTTCAACTTCGAGCATTTGAGCGCCAATATCAGCCTCAAGGCTGGCCGCATCCACCAGATGCAACAACAGTTTGGTCCGTTCCACGTGCCGCAGGAACTGCATGCCAAGTCCCTTGCCTTCATGCGCCCCTTCAATCAGTCCCGGAATGTCAGCGACTACAAACCCATCTGCTTCATCCATAAAAACCTCACCAAGCACAGGCTTCAATGTGGTAAACGGATAGTCCGCTACTTTAGGCCGGGCATTGGAAATCACGGACAGCAGGGTAGATTTTCCCGCATTGGGCAAGCCTACGAGACCGACATCCGCCATGACCTTCAATTCGAGCATTCGCCTTCCTTCCTCACCCGCTTCGCCCGGCTGAGCGTAGCGAGGCGCCCGATTGGTACTGCTCTTGAAATTGGCATTGCCAAGACCGCCCTGACCGCCGCGAGCCAGCACATATTGCGCTCCCGCGCAATCAAGGTCCGTCAGCAAATCTCCGGCCTCATCCCGCACCAGCGTCCCTATCGGAACTTCAATGACAATATCCGCGCCATTCTTTCCATGTCGGTCCGATCCTCTGCCCGGCTGTCCGTTTTTAGCATAAAGGTGTTTTTTGAGATACAATTCCTGGAGCGTATTCCTGCTCGTGCTGGCCACCAGCATGACATGTCCGCCACGTCCGCCATTGCCTCCGTCCGGCCCTCCTTTCGGGATATATTTCTCCCGCCGGAACGAGACGCATCCCGCGCCGCCGTTGCCTGCGCGCACATCTATGGTGACTTCATCAATAAATCGCATGCTGGAACGCTAACCGAAAAACAAAAAGGGCGCGATTACTCGCACCCCGGGAGATACAGCCGACAGTGTCTCAGTCAACAATGCGCACGGTGGTGCGTCCGGCTTTTTTGAAATACTCCACCTGACCATCAATCAGGGCGAACAGGGTATAATCCTTACCACATCCCACATTGTCTCCCGGACGAATCCTGGTGCCTCGCTGACGGACAAGGATATTTCCGGAACGAACAACCTCGCCACCATAACGCTTGACGCCCAGTCGCTTGGAATTGGAATCGCGCCCGTTCCGGGATGAGCCACCTGCTTTTTTATGTGCCATGGGTTACTCCTCGTCCTTGCTCTTTGCCGCAGATTCTTTCGCGGCGCTGACCGCCGTTTTTTTGGCAACGGGTTCAGCTTCGGCCAACCCGGCCTCCGCGACCTTTTCCGGCGCCGCTTCGGCCGCACCGATTCCGGTAATACGCACCGAGGTATATGCCTGGCGGTGCCCTTGCGTTCGCTGCGAATGTTTGCGGCGGCGCTTCTTGAAGATTTCAATCTTCTTGCCCAGACCATGCGCAACGACTTCCGCCGCCACGCTCTCCCTGGCGGCATCCGCCCCCGCCCTGGTGGTGGCGCCTTCGCCAACCAGCAGAACGTTATCGAAACTGACCTTTTTGCCCGCTTCGGTCTTCAGCCTGGCCACACGCAACACATCGCCTTCCCGAACGCGGTACTGTTTGCCGCCCGTTTGAATCACTGCATACATATCTGACTCCGATTCTATATGATGAAGTCGTAAAAAAGCCATCCATGGCCTTTTTACTCCACGGAAAGCAAAAAGTGTGATTTTCACTTTCCTTACAAATCAACAACTTGCGTTGCAAGC
>VAOW01024709.1_pt1 | contig 55684 bp, 61 predicted proteins | sample 3393921 | NCBI WGS metagenome assembly VAOW01 (sample SAMN08290428, study PRJNA428436) | hydrothermal vent metagenome | isolation source: Deep-sea hydrothermal vent chimney | place: Indian Ocean: Southwest Indian Ridge | depth 2742 m m | reverse complement strand
GTTCTTCGCGTTGCATCGAATTAAACCACATGCTCCACCGCTTGTGCGGGCCCCCGTCAATTCCTTTGAGTTTTAACCTTGCGGCCGTACTCCCCAGGCGGAGAACTTAACGCGTTAGCTGCGCCACCAAGGAGTTTAACCTCCCCAACGGCTAGTTCTCATCGTTTACGGCGTGGACTACCAGGGTATCTAATCCTGTTTGCTCCCCACGCTTTCGCACCTCAGCGTCAGTATTGGTCCAGGTAGTCGCCTTCGCCACTGATGTTCCTCCCGATATCTACGCATTTCACCGCTACACCGGGAATTCCACTACCCTCTACCATACTCTAGCTCGACAGTATCGAATGCAATTCCCAGGTTGAGCCCGGGGCTTTCACATCCGACTGATCGAACCGCCTACGCGCGCTTTACGCCCAGTAATTCCGATTAACGCTCGCACCCTCCGTATTACCGCGGCTGCTGGCACGGAGTTAGCCGGTGCTTCTTCTGCAGGTAACGTCAATACTCAAGTCTATTAAACTCAAGCTTTTCTTCCCTGCTGAAAGTGCTTTACAACCCGCAGGCCTTCTTCACACACGCGGCATTGCTGGATCAGGGTTTCCCCCATTGTCCAAGATTCCCCACTGCTGCCTCCCGTAGGAGTCTGGGCCGTGTCTCAGTCCCAGTGTGGCTGATCGTCCTCTCAGACCAGCTACCGATCGTCGCCTTGGTAGGCTATTACCCCACCAACAAGCTAATCGGACGCAGGCCCATCCTATAGCGCGAGGTCCGAAGATCCCCCGCTTTCCCCCGTAGGGCGTATGCGGTATTAGCTTGGGTTTCCCCAAGTTGTCCCCCACTATAGGGCAGGTTCCTACGCGTTACTCACCCGTCCGCCGCTCGACGCCTACCTAGCAAGCTAGGTATCGTTTCCGCTCGACTTGCATGTGTTAGGCATGCCGCCAGCGTTCAATCTGAGCCAGGATCAAACTCTTCAGTTTAAAGTGCTTGGTTGCTTTATGGGCAACCAATCCTTTCGCGATGAAGAGCGACCCAATCAGATTACTACTCAAAAATCTGACTTGGTTGCTTACATCACAGTCTTTGGCAAGCCAAATCGTACGACGCAAGCACCCACACAAATTACCTGATCTACTTGTTAAAGAGCCTGTCGAACTTTCGCTCGACTAAGACGGACCATTGTATCCGACTCATGAAACTTGTCAACGAGAATCTGTATAAATCGTTTCGTTGACTACCCTGGACCGGCTGACCTTCGTCTGCTGTTTCGTCCAGAGCGAGGCGCATTATACGACCTCGGCTCATACCGTCAATCGTTTTCTTTCAGTTTTATTAAAAACTCCTGATGCAGCACTATTAGTCCCTTAGAAACAGTCACTTATTGATTCATATTCAGAGCGGACCCACGGTAACCCGAGCGCAACGCCGTTTGCCAACCTGCACCAGACAGGTCGTGCCCACCCTGATCTCCAACGCCTTGTCCTCGATGCGTGCGCCATCCACTCTCACCGCCCCCTGCTTGATCATGCGCAGGGCCTCCGAGGTGCTGGCCGTCAACCCCGCTGCCTTGATGATCTGAGCGATGCCCAACCGTCCGTCCACGGCCTTCAGCACCCATTCTTCGATGTTTTCTGGCAGGCCACCCTTCTGAAAGCGTGCGACAAACTGCGCGTGTGCGTATTCGGCCGCCTTGCGGTCGTGGAAGCGCTCCACCATCTCCTCGGCCAGATGAAATTTAATGTCCCGTGGGTTCATCTGCCCGGAGGCCGCATCCTGCCGCCAGGCCGTGATCTCCGTCGGGGTCCGAGAACTGAGTAACTCGAAGTAGCGCCACATCAGGGTATCGGATATCGACATCACTTTGCCGAACATCTCCTCCGCGGGCTCATTCACCCCGATATAGTTACCGAGCGACTTGGACATCTTCTGGACGCCGTCCAGACCTTCCAGGATCGGCATGGTCAGTACGACCTGTGGGGCCTGGCCATAGAGCTTTTGCAACTCGCGACCCACTAACAGATTAAATTTCTGGTCCGTGCCACCAAGCTCAACATCGGCGCGCATCGCCACCGAGTCATAGCCCTGGATGAGCGGGTAGAGAAACTCATGGATGGCGATGGGCTGACCGCCGCGATAGCGCTTGTGAAAATCATCCCGCTCCAGCATGCGCGCAACGGTATGTCTGGCCGCGAGTTGAATGAGGTCCGTGGCGCTCATCGCGTTCATCCAGCTTGAATTGAACAGGATCTGCGTCTTTTGCGGATCCAGTATCTTGTATATCTGCGCCTCATAGCTGCGTGCGTTTTCGATGATCTCCTCGCGCGTCAATGGCGGCCGAGTCGCACTCTTGCCGCTGGGATCACCAATCATGCCGGTAAAATCCCCGATCAGGAACAGCACGTCGTGACCCAACGTCTGAAATTGATGCAGCTTGTTGATCAGAACCGTGTGTCCCAGGTGCAGATCCGGCGCGGTGGGGTCAAACCCTGCCTTTATGCGCAAGGGTCTGTTCTGTTTCAGTTTTTCGATAAGCTCCTGCTCAAGCAGCAATTCCTCGCTGCCACGCTTGAGCAGGGACACTGCCTCTTGATGCGCGGTCATGCATGCTCTCCAACCGTGAAAATGCGAAGAGATTACCATACCCATCCCCGTGTCGGCAGACAGGCTCCGCTTCGCCTAGACGGATATTGACCGTCGGGTCGACTAGGGCTATGTTATTGGCCAGAGAAAAACAAGGAAATTCCGTGAATTACGACTCATTCTTAAAACGAGATTATAAGTTCCTGTGTCGGGATTCTGTGCGGCATTTCCGCTTGACGCGTCTTCATATCATCGTGTTGCTGGCCTGTGTCTTACTACTGGGCACACTGCTGACCTTCGCCTCCCACACCGCAAAGGCTAGGCATAACCCTACCCTGAGCACCGCGCCGCAGACACCATCGGCCACCCATGTCACGCTGCCACTTGCCCTGCCAGCCGCCATGCACGCCACTCCGGTGCCAGGCAACACCTCGCTCTCACCACAGGCCAGCGTGCATCGCTGGTCTGTGGTGAGAGTGCGTCGTGGCGACACCTTGGCGGCCATTTTTGCCCGCCTGAAACTCACACCGGGCGAACTGCACGCCATCATGGTCCTCGGCAAACCCACCGCCACGCTCAGAGCGCTGCGGCCAGGCCAGCAGTTCAAGCTCCGCACCGGGCCCGATCACACCCTGCAGGAACTGGTCTATCACATCAACCCCCTCCACACCCTGCACATTCAGCGCGAGGGCGGTCGTTTCAAGGCGAGGACCATCCGGCGCCTCCCGGAAGTCCGGCTGGCCCATGTCGCGGCCACCATTGACAGTTCGTTGTTCCTGGCCGGTCAACAATCCGGCCTGCCGAAGAATCTCATCATGAAACTGGCGGGTATTTTCGCTTGGGATGTCGACTTTGCCCTGGACATCCGCAAGGGCGACCGCTTCTCCGTAGTCTATGAAGAGGACTTCCTTGATGGCAGGAAACTACGTGATGGCAATATCATCGCCGCCGCATTCAGCAATCGGGGACACACCTATCGTGCCGTACGCTATACCGATGCCGGCGGCCGTACCGATTACTACACACCCGCAGGACTGTCTGTGCGCAAGGCATTTCTGCGCACCCCGGTCGCCTTCACCCGGATCAGCTCACGCTTTGGCACACGCTACCACCCCCTGCTCAACCGCATACGTGCACATCAGGGTGTGGACTACGCTGGCGCCAGGGGCACGCCCATCAAGGCCGCAGGCGACGGCAAGATCATCTTCCGTGGTCGCAAGGGGGGCTATGGCCGTGTCGTCATCCTCCAGCACGGTGGGCACATCAGCACCCTCTACGCTCATATGCGAAAATTCGCGCGTACCCAACATGTAGGCAGCCACGTACGCCAGGGCCAGATCATTGGTTATATCGGCCAGTCCGGGCTGGCAACCGGGCCACATCTGCACTATGAATTCCGTGTCAATGGCGTACACCGCAATCCACTGACCGTCACACTGCCCCATGCGGCACCCATCGCGACACGCTACCGACAGGACTTCCTGGCGCATTCCACTCAACTGCTCGCCCGGCTGGCCGTCTACGACCACACGCAGCTGGCCAGCAACCGCACCCAATAAACCGGTCGCCGGAAACACACGTTGCCAGCCAGAGCATTGCGCGCCCCATGGTTGAACACTATATAGGTCTCATGTCCGGTACCAGCCTCGACGGCATTGATGCCGTCGTAATCGCCCTGGATGTAGGTGAACTGACACTCGTTGCCAGCCATATCCAGCCCCTGCCCGCCCCCTTGCGTGCGGAATTGCTGGCCCTCGCCCAAGGCTGCGAACATGAACTCGAACGCATGGCACAGGCCGATGTCTTGCTCGGCCAGGTCCTGGCACAGGCCGTGCTGGGCGTATTGGCGCAAAGTCCTGTCACCGCCGATACCGTGCGCGCCATCGGCAGTCATGGGCAGACAATCCGTCACCTGCCCGGGAAACACCCACCGGCCACGGTACAGATTGGCGATCCCAACACGCTTGCCGAACTGACCGGCATCACCACCATCGCGGATTTCCGCCGCCGTGATCTGGCCGCCGGGGGTCAGGGGGCACCGTTGGTCCCGGCCTTCCATGCCGATCGCCTGCGTCGAACCGATCGCCAGCGAGTGGTGGTCAATATTGGCGGTATGGCGAATATCACGGTGTTGCCCGCTGAGCCACTGCGCCCGGTGACAGGCTTCGATACCGGACCCGGTAATGTTCTCATGGATGCCTGGGCGAATGAGCACTTACACGAACGCATGGATCACCACGGCGCCTGGGCGGCCAGCGGCACGCTCGTCCCGGTCCTGCTCGATGCCTGTCTCGCCGATCCGTATTTCTCCCTCCCGCCTCCCAAGAGCACCGGCCGCGAATACTTTCATCTCGACTGGCTGCGGCAGCGCATGCGCCCCAACCTCGCACCCGCCGACGTCCAGGCCACCCTGTGCGCCCTGAGCGCCGCCAGCATCGCGCAGGCCATCACGCACCATGCCCCGCAGACCCAGGAGGTCTTCGTTTGTGGCGGGGGGGTACACAACGCGACACTGATGCACCACCTCACCGTTCAGCTACCGAACTGCACCGTCACATCGACAGACCGGGTTGGTCTGCCCACCGACTGGGTCGAGGCCATGGCCTTTGCCTGGTTGGCTCACCAAACCCTGTCGGCTCAACCCGGCAATCTGCCCGACGTCACTGGCGCGCGACATGGCGTCATTCTTGGCGGCATCTATCTGGCGCACTGATGAAGCCACACCCTGCTCATGGGCGCGAAAAGGACTCTGCCTCGCACGCGGGTCATTGACGCACGCCTGCCATCGTGGCGGGCACGCATGACGGTATGCCACGATCGGGAAAGGAAGGGGAAGAGAACAGTAACAGGGCGTGAGGCGCCCCCAAAGACACCGTGGCCTGTGCATCACAGGCAGCGTGACACGCGGTTGCCGTCAACGTTGGGCGATAGGCGTGTAGGGGCGCGCACCCTCGCCTGTGTAGACCTGGGTGGGGCGGAAGATACGATTATCGGAGAGCTGTTCCTTCCAGTGCGCCAGCCAACCTGCAGTACGGGCCACGGCGAAGATCGAGGTGAATTGATCAACCGGGATACCCATTTCCGCGTAGAGTATGCCCGAGTAGTAGTCCACATTGGGGTAGACTCCCTTGACGGCGAGTCGCTCGTTACACGCCGCTTCCAGCGCGACCGCAGTCTCAAACAAGGGGCTGATCCGGCCGCCGCGATACTCGACCAGCTTCTCCATAAGTGTTTGCAAGATGGTGGCCCGCGGGTCCTTGACCTTGTACTCACGGTGACCCATGCCCCATATCTTCGCCTTGTCCGCAAGCTTCTTATCCAGCCAGGCCCTGGCCTTGGCCGGTGTGCCGATCTCGTGCAACATATCCACGACACGCTCGTTGGCCCCGCCATGTAGCGGGCCGGACAGGGTGCCGATCGCCGCGGCCACCACCTGGTAGGGGCTCGCCAGCGTCGAACCCGTCACCAGCGCCGCAAAGGTCGATGCATTAATCGTGTGTTCGGCGTGCAATATCAGGCTGGTATCAAGAATATCGACATAGAAGGGTTCCGGTTCCTCGCCGGTGAGCATGTAGAGGAAATTCTCCGAGAAACTCAGGTCGGTGCGGGGAGAAATGGGATCATACCCATTGCGGATATGCTCCCACATCGTGACGATCACGGGCATACGGGCGATAATCTTCACCGACATGTTGTGCACGTAATCGAGTTCTGCACAGGCCTGTGTACCGGTGAGACACTCGCTGCCGGGATAGAACATGCCCAGGCTGGCCACCGCCGTTTGCAGCATATCCATCGGATGGCCCGTCGGCGGCAGGCTCTTCATCATCTCCCGGATGTTGTACTTGACCATCCGGTTTTTGCGCAACTGCTCATCGAACACCTGAAGTGCATGCGCTGTCGGCAAACGCCCGTCGAGCAGCAACAACGCAGTTTCTTCAAAGTTGCTGTGCGCGGCCAGCTCGGCAATGGGGTAGCCACGATAGGCCAGGATCCCCCTTTCACCATCAATGTCGGAGATATTGGACTGGGTTGCAGGAATTCCCTCAAGTCCTGCTACGTATTCGTTCATTGGCCTCTCCAGTCATTCTGCCAGTGCGCCATACGCACACACATACCCCGATTGCTGGCTGCCTGCACTGGCAGAATTGCGGTTAAACGGGGAGGAACAAACACGACGTACTGCCTTGCCAAGGGTCCACACAGTGATGCCTCAGGGTATGGGCAGGAACTCGACACAGCGATTGTACACCCCGGTCTTGTCGTTCCTTCCTGGGGCATGGCCCGGCCACGAGCAAGAAAGGCCGACGAGACCCGATGACGCGCCCCGGGCCTTATACGGAAAAAGAGGAACCGCAACCACATGTCGTGCTCGCATTGGGATTGCGAATCACGAACTGCGCGCCTTCCAGACCTTCGGTGTAATCAACCTCGGCACCAGCCAGGTACTGATAACTCATGGGGTCAATCAACAGGGTCACGCCACCATTGGCCACCTCTGTGTCGCCGTCGTTGACGTTTTCGTCGAACGTAAACCCATACTGGAAACCGGAACAGCCACCGCCGGTGACGAACACACGCAACTTGAGGTTCTCGTTACCCTCGTCCTTGATCAAGGCCCGGACCTTGGAGGCCGCATTGTCGGTGAAAAACAGCGGACTGGGCATCTCCGACGCAGTATTAGTCATGATACATCTCTCCAGTTAAAATCGACCGTGTGCAGGGGACCGGGCCTGCATCCTCCCTGCAAGGACCCGCAGAACACAGTATAGCAAGTATGCGGTCCCCTAGTAAAACAGTCAAGAATCAACCACCTTGACCGACTCCTCGTGCTTGAGCTTGAGTACAGGCGGGTCCATCTCGCCACGGTGGAGTAGGCTGCCGTTGACCTCCGCGCCCATCGCCATCTCAATCAGATTGTAGTAGACATTGCCCGTGACCCGTGCCTGCGCCGCAAGTTCGATGTGCTGCAGGGCATGGACATCGCCGATGACCGTGCCGTTGAGCACTACGTTGGGCACGCGCACCTCGCCCTCGACGACACCACGTTCGCTCAGGGTCAGCACCGCAGTGCCTTCCCCTTCGGCAACGACATTGCCCTTGATCTTGCCGTCCACATGCAAACCGCCGTTGAATACAACGTCACCCGCAATTTCCGTATGCTGTCCGATAAGCGTGTCTATTTTCGCGTTCTTACCTGGCTTGTTATTGCCCCACATGGGTCAGATTCTCCTCCGCCGGCCAATTAAACGTCGCGTTGATCGCGCCCGAGCCCTGCCGTACGCCGCTTGGCAGGACTTTAACAGTCACCCGCTGGGCGATAAACCCCCTGGGTAACACGATCACGCCCTCAATATTCTGAAAATACTTGAATTTATAGTCAAGTTCCTTGATCTGTTTCGCGGTTATTGCGGCCAATGACAGCGACTTTAACCGACCGTTCATCACACCGTTGATGCGTATCCGTACGCGCCCGCGTGTCACCCTCTCGTTGTCCAACACCTGCGTCAGCACCACGGTATAGCGATAATGCCGGGGCGCCCCATCGGCGGTGAGGCGAAAGCGCTGCAGGCGCAGTCCGGGCACGCTGTTGCGGGGTGAGACGATACCCCGGTAAAATACCAACTCCTCCTTGAGTTCCAGTATCTCATTTTGCAAATTTTTCAGTGCCCCCTGCAAGTCCCTGGAAGACTGACGGTCTATCTGCCCGGTCCGCTGCAGTATCACCCGCTGTTCGCGCAGGGCCGCCACCCGGCGCTGGAGGTGCGTATTTTTCCGGACCAGCTCATTGCGCTCAATCCGGGCGGCCACCTGATCATAGCCCGCACGATAGCGCCCGAGTTCGAACAGGGACCAGCCACCAATGGACGCCGCAACGACCAGCAGCAGCGCCATCAGTCGAACCTTCCAGGGGTGGTGCGGCCTGACGATCAAACTCATGGCATAATCGCAATGTGGTCAAGTCCCGTCGTTTCCGCCAGACCGAACATGATATTCATGTTCTGAACCGCCTGACCCGAGGCCCCTTTGACCAGGTTATCAATGATCGACAACACCACCACCACGCGGCCACCGAGAGGGCGATGCACCGCGATACGGCACATGTTGGCGCCCCGCACGCTGCGCGTCTCCGGTGTCGCCCCCGACGGCAACACGTCGACAAAGGGTTCATCCTGGTAGCGCGCCACGTAGAGCTGCTGCACATCGTGCGTCTCATCAAGCAGCTCGGCATACAGAGTCGTGTGCATGCCACGGATCATGGGCAGGAGATGGGGCACAAAGGTCAAGCCCGGCTCAACACCCGTGATCTCCCGTAATCCCTGACAAATCTCAGGATGATGCCGATGACCCGTGACACCATAGGCCTTGAAGCTCTCGCTGGCCTCGGCCAACAGGGTACTCACTGCCGCCTTGCGCCCGGCCCCACTGACACCGGATTTGGCATCGGCAATGAGTCGCCCGGTATCGACCAGTCCCCGTTCCAGCAAGGGTAACAGACCGAGTTGGACCGTGGTCGGATAACAACCCGGATTGGCCACCAGGCGGGCCGTACGCAGGGCCTCACGGTTGATCTCGGGCAGGCCGTAGACTGCTTCATCCAGTAATTCGGGACACTCGTGCGCCATACCATACCACTGCTGCCAGACCTGGGGGTCCTTGAGCCGGAAATCGGCGGCAAGGTCGATGACCCGCGTACCGCGGGCCAGCAGATCGGGCACCCAGTGCATGGCGGTGCCATTGGGTGTGGCAAAAAACACCACATCACACCCTGCCAACACCGCCATATCCGGTGCACTGAAGGCCAGATCAACGTGACCGCGCAGGTTGGGAAACACCTCGGCAACCGGGGTGCCCGCCGCAGAACGGGACGTGATCACGCCCAGCACCACCTCGGGGTGCGTGCTCAGAAGGCGCAACAGTTCCACCCCGGTGTACCCGGTGCCGCCAACAATACCTGCTTTGATCATGGCTCTCTCCGTGAGAGGCGAACAGTCCGTGCTCGACCGTCTACCTATTAACCAGCGCTAATGATAAGAGCAGGAAAGCAAAATCGAAAGAGGCGCAGTATACAATTCATGGCCGTCAATAGTCGGCCCGTCGGCAAAAAAAACCCCGGCCAAGGCCGGGGTGCGCTCTAAATGGGTAGCCGTCTGCGGATCACCCGCCGACGGAACTACCGTGCTGAGAAGACCTTAAAAAATGTGCGTCAACTGGATCGAGTAACGATTGCCCACTCCAGACAATTTGGCATTCGGACCCCCTCCCGCCGGAAAATTCACCGCATCAAAGCTGCGGTGAGCGGCATCGATCGTCAGGCGGGTCAACTTGTTGAAGCGGTACTGGACACCCAGGGTGCTCGTCTTGAAGTGGGTCTCGAACTTCTGCCCGGTCAGGCGCTGGTAGACATCATAGCGGGCATCCAGCTCCCAGTTGCTGCGGGGGATGAACCAGCCACCCTCGACGTACCAACCCTTGGCCTTGCCATTGCGGCCATCGGCAACCACGTGAAACTTACCAACGTTTGGACCTGAAGGAAATTTCGCCGTAATCGTGAAGGTCGGATTATTCGGACCCAGGAAGATCATGCCCGTGCCCTTCATGTACTCCGCCGTCGCCCGGAACTGGCCGCGACGATAGGTCATACCCAGGCCCTCGCGCATGCGATCGTACTCGGTCCGGCCCACTGGCCCTGTGGCCGCAGAATTGACGAACCCCGTCGGTAGATCGGCCGTAGCAGGATTGTACAGCGTGCGCTTGCCCTGCTGGTGCCAGATGAAGAACTTCAGGCCCTGCTGGAAGGGACCCTTGCCGCCGTAGACCTTCTCCGAGGACAAGTAGAGGTAGGTGTCCTTGTTGTTGTTGTTGTCGGTGAAGTTCATGCCATTGCCGTTACCGATCATGACCGCATAGTTATTCTGCCAGCCATGGTACTTGAAGGTGTTGAACACCTCGATACCGGTATCGCGAAAGGCACCGACCGGGCGGTTAAAACGATTAAATTGAGTCTGACCTGTCGGGGGGGTCGTTTCACTCTGGTTAGGGGTGTACTGCTGGTTGGGGAAGCGCTCCAGCAACAACTGGTTGGTCACCTCGGTAAAATTGATATAGGCGAAGGTGGCGATCCCCTGGAAGCCCTCATCGGCCCCCGGGTATTTGAACAGACCCACCCGCACATGCGCATCAGGAATGCGGCTGACGGTGATACTGGCATCTGACACCAGCGTCGACCCCCCGCCGGGTGAGGTCAGGGCATTGTTGCCGTATTCGACCAGCAGGAAATAATTGACGCTGCTGTCGAGCGGGAAGCCCGTTCCGCGCACCCCGATACGTGCACGATTGACGTTGAAGGTCGATTGCGAGGTCAGGTTCGGGCCTACCAGCTCGGGGGGAATAAACTGACCCTTTTTGTTCGCGTTGCTGGTGTCCTTCTGGTACTGCGCCTGGATGAACCCCCACACCTTGGCGCGTCCCGAGGAATCGGCCGGTTCGGTGCCTTGCAGACCCAGCCAGTTCACCGCATAGACCGGCAGGCTGAACCCACCGAGGGCGGCCGCACAGGCAACGGCGAGTGTGATCTTCTTAAAACCCGTTTTCATAAAAATCTCCCCCTATTTTTGATTGTTGTCCGGTATAAAATCGTTTGTCATTCAGTCCTGTCGGGTGTCGGCGCCGCCCACCCCCGACAGGAACCCTGATCAGGGCTTGATGATGGTGTAACCGGCTTTTTGTAACTGGATCAGGCGCACGACTCCGGCGGACACCCGTATGGAATGCACATTGAGCACCGGTGCATGGCCCAGCTTTCTGGTCATGGCACGGATGGTGTTATCGCAGGCGGAAAAGCGCACACCATCGCTGACGAGGCTGTCAATACGCGACGTGTTGGAATTGCCCTTGAACAACAGGCGCAGACCGGGGCCAAAGGCCACGATCTCCACGGCGACCCGGTCCGGGCCATAATGCTTGAGCAGGTTGCCCGCGACATTGAGGACCAGGGTCTGCTTGAAGGGGTTGGGATCACTGATCTGCAGCGCCACCTTGGCCACCGCAAACGGTTTGTTCTGAACGACGCCAGCGTGACCAACCATGCTGACCGTGACCAGGCCAAACGCGGCAATCAGCGCAAACACTCTTGCTGCTATGGATTTCATCTGACTCACTCCCTCAATCCTGTGTGTACACACGGGGTTATATGCTGATGATGTCCGATGGGTTGTGTCGGACAACCGATGTCATCGCACCGGCGGACTCACAGACCGGCCAATGCCAGGCATTCACAGGGGGAGACGCCAGCGATGTGGATTTATTCCATAAATTTGTTACATTAACATATTAATATATATGGATATTTCGATGCGCCACTCTACCGACACCTGTATGGGCCAGAGGGGATGTTGGAATACTTTCCTCGTGTGTCGCGTCTAGGCTATAGTGCGCCCGGATCGGTCCGATATCCTGTACGGTAATGATGACCCGAGGTCTCGATGAACCCACTGAGCTACTTCTGCCGCAATCATGAATTCCGCACGCGCCTTGAACAGAGTCGACCCCGTTTGTACCGCGTGGCTTTTGCCTGGAGCCACGATCACGCCCTGAGCGATGATCTGGTTCAGGACACTCTGGCCAAGGCATTGAAAAACGCCGGGCAACTGCGTAGTCACGATGCCCTGGACAGCTGGCTGTTCGGTATCCTGGCCAACTGTTGGCGCGATCATTTCCGCGCCCAACGTGACCTGGACAATATCGATGACCATGTCCTCGTCGCACCGGATACCCCGGAGAGCCACCACGAGCGCCAGCACATCACCCAGCGCGTGCGCACGGCTGTTGGCACCTTGCCCATGGGCCAGCGCCAGGTTCTGACGTTGGTCGACCTTGAGGGGTTCACCTATGCGGAGGTAGCCCGGGTGCTTGATATCCCCATCGGCACCGTCATGAGTCGTTTGTGCCGCGCGCGCAAGTCGTTGGCGAATAAACTCTTTGAATTTCACCCGCAACAAACGGAACAACATGCGCACATCAGGAGAGTGGTATGAGTGGCCTGCAAAACTACTCGGATGAATATCTCAACGCCTTTCTCGACGACGAGCTCGACAGCCCGGAACGCAGCGCCCTGCTGGAGGAGGCCATCCGTAACCCGGCGCTGAGCGCACGCGTGTGTGAGCTGCAAAAGGTGCATGATATGGTACAACTGGCCTACCATACTGCCGCCGCACCCGGACAACCTGCGCCACCGCCCGGACACACGCGCCGTGGCACACGTACCCTCGGTATGGCCATTGCGGCCATGCTGCTACTGGCACTGGGTACACTGGCCGGCTGGGTATCCAACTCGGCCCTGGAGACCCGGCCCAGCCTGCTCGACCTGGCACAGGCCATCCAGACGCCGCCCAACGCGCTTGCCGCCAAGGGTGTCTGGCATGTGATGCTGCACGTCAGCACTGCCGATCCATACCGCCTCAATGCCGTGCTGGAAGAAACGGCACTCCTGTTGCACCAGGCCCGCCATTCCACCCGTAAGGTCCGCGTGGAGGTGTTGGCCAACAGTCAGGGGTTACAGTTGCTCAATGCCAAGAACACGCAGTACGCCCGCAAGATACGGGCCCTGGAGGCGAAATACGGCAATCTGAGTTTTATGGCCTGCGGCAGGGCACTGGCACGCTTCAAACAGGAACAGGGCGTGGCGCTCGACTTGACCCGGGGAACAAAGGTCGTGCCCTCGGCAATCGGTGAGATCATTCGCCGCCAGCGCGAAGGCTGGACTTATATTCACATCTGATCGCTTAGGCCCTGCGGCCTGACACCGGCGAGGGCATCGTGCGCGGTGCCCTTTTTACGTCTCTCTACCGGAAAAAGAAAAGCGGCGAAACCGCCGCTCAAGCAGGGTTGATAGTGCGTTATTGTTATAATTCTAAAAACGAAAAGATCGCGTTCGCCGGGTTTTATGCAGAGGCCACAACCGTTACTCCCACGTTTGTGTACTCACACGACATCTTCACGAAATTTTTATAAAAATCCACAATAAAACCGGGTTCACACTAGCGCGCCACCTCTTTTCTGTCAAGCCATTGATTTATATTAAATTTTAATAATATAACAATATGCTATTTCAACAAAGGTATCCAGGACACTCGCTCTCTATCAGGCCGCAATCCCTAACGCACTGAGTGAACTGGCATCCAGGCTTATGGTCCATTAGCATACATGTCGCTATTCACCCCTACCGAACCAGGAGACTATTTACATGAGAATGAGCCGCAAGGATATCCTCTTCGCCGCCATCATCGTTCTCCTCGCCGCCGCACTCGGCTATTTCTGGCTCAGTCCTTCAGGCCTGGAGAAGGCACCCGACATCACCGTCACCACCGTCAAGGGCCAACATATCGCCCTCAAGTCCCTGCGTGGCAAGCCGGTACTGATCAATTTCTGGGCCACATCCTGCCCCGGCTGCGTGAAGGAAATGCCTGAACTGGCTCAACTCTACCGTGATCTGGGTCCCAAGGGTCTCGCCATCGTGGGCATCGCCATGTACTACGATCCACCCAGCAATGTACTGACTTTCATTAAAAAACACGCAATACCCTACCCGATCGTCCTGGATCCAAAGGCCAGGGCAGCCAAGGCCTTCGGTGGCGTGCAACTGATCCCGACCTCGTTTCTAATCTCGCCCGACGGCTTGATCGTCAAGGCCAAACTCGGTGAGGTTGATATCAACACCTTGCGTCGGCAGATTGAATCCATGCTGCCAAATAAATAATTGGGGCTTGGCGCTGTGACCGATTTTTCGCCTCACACTTCACACCTCACTCCGGCGCTTACCGCCAACGGATAATTGAATGAATTTATGCTCTGGATAAAAGCCTTTCATATCATCTTCGTCGTGACCTGGTTTGCCGGGTTGTTCTACCTGCCGCGCCTGTTCGTGAATCACGCCATGGCAACGGAGCCGGCGGAGATCGCCCGGCTCAAGTTGATGGAAGGCAAGCTCTATCGTTTCATGACCCCTCTGGCTGTGCTGGCCCTGGTGTTTGGCATCTGGCTATGGCTGGGCTACGGTTTCACCGGTACCTGGTTGCACATCAAACTGGTGCTGGTGGTGGTGCTGGTGGGCTACCACCTGTATTGCGGCAAACTGGTAGCCGATTTCAGACAGGACCGTAATCGTCACGGCCATATGTTTTATCGCTGGTACAACGAATTGCCTGTCCTGCTCCTCGTCGCCATCGTCATCCTGGTCGTGGTCAAGCCCTTTTAGGCGACCACCCGGCCTGGCGTGACACACGCCTCTCCCCCCGTCCATGCTGTCAGCACCGTCGATGAAGGGTGTCTCGCACAAGACTTCCTGCTAAGCTGGATCGCAATGTCACACTTGTCGACCCTCTTGCAAGCCGTCCCCTCCAGGCCAGCACGCCCACCGCGACTGCATGCAGGCACATGAGTACGAGCGCACAACACGTACGTGAAGACCTGGTTCGCCACTATCAATGGTTGCGTCAATACGGGCTCAATGATTCACACAGCGGCAACGCCTCAGTGCGCATCGATGACACCGTCTGGATCACTCCGACCGGTGCCTGTGCCGATACACTTCGGCCTGCGGAGCTGATCGCCTGTTCACTCAATGCTGTCCAGAGTCGAAAAGATACGCACGGATTGAAAGGGCAAGAAGAACCGAAGCCCTCACTCGACACGCCCCTGCACCTAGCCGTCTATCGCGCCAATCCCCGTGCCCGTGCCGTACTGCACTGCCACGGGCCCCATACCGTCGCCATGACCCTGGCCGGTGGCGATTTCATCCCCCCGGATTTCGAGGGTCAGTATTACTTTACCCGGATACCGGTCATCGACATCCCCTATGCGGATTACCTTGCCGAGGCCCCCAACCGGGTCGCTGCCAGCCTCGCAGAGCATCCCATTACCGTGGTGCGTGGACACGGTGTCTACGCCTGGGGAGAGCGTCTCAACCTCGCCTACAAATGGTGTAATTCGCTGGAACTTTCCGCCAGGACGGCCTGGCTTGCACAGCAGGTCGGCACGCTGGTGCCGGTCAACGGCAAGGCACCGGAATAACACTGTGATAACCGGGAGGCTCCTCGCGGAGGATGGCCGTGCTCAGGACCGTGGGCGATGCTCGCGGTGAGTGAGGGTGTGCAGGGCAGTGACGATCTGATTGGCCTGCGCCGCCGGGTTGACCTGGGTATAGACACGCGCGATACGCCCATCGGGGTCGATGAGGAAGGTCCGGCGTTTGGCAAACTTGATCGGACCGAGCGAGAACAGGCTCCCGTAGGCTGCTGCCGTGACTCCGCCCGGATCGCTGAGCAAGGTAAAGGGCAGGTGATACCTGGCGGCAAAGGCACGGAGTGAGGCACCATTATCAAGGCTCACCCCCACGACCTCTGCACCCAGGGCCGCCAGGTATTGCTGGTCATCACGAAAGTGGCAGGCCTCTTTTGTGCACCCCGACGTCTGATACTTGGGATAAAAATACAGTACCAGCCAATGACCACGGTAGTCACTCAGACGACGCACATGACCGGCCTGATCCTTGAGCTGAAAATTGGGCGCAGGCGCACCCTGCAAGGGCAGGGTATCATTGGGCCATAACCACCAGGCCACGCCCAGACCCGCCCCCACCAGCAATAGTGACAACAAACCCACCATCGAGCGTGAACGCATTCTTTTCCGGATCACATCTCTATCATCTCGAAGTCATCCTTACCGGCACCGCATTCCGGACACACTCAATGATCCGCTCTGTCGTCCCTGATCGAATGCCATCCTCCGGCAACCCCCACTCTTTCCCATAAACGAAACCACACACCACACACATATTCAGTCTTCATGGTCATACCTTAAATCCGCCACGCCTGGAGTACGATCCCGGCCCGGTGAGTGAACCGGCATCACCGACGCCTTACGCAGCATACGCCTTCATTCTTCAACATTACGTCAACACGCCGGGGTTACCCGCACGCCACACCGGATTCCCAATGTCAGCCTGCCCGGGCAACAATCACATTCAGTGATACACTACCCACCCTCCCCCGCAGCATCCCGACACGCGGGGCATCGCGAGTAAGCCGAAGAGCGCGCACATGCAAGACGAGCCACCTACCATTCCCGTCGTCATGACCTTCTCCGGCCTGGACCCCACTGGTGGGGCAGGCCTGCAGGCCGATATCGAGGCCATTGCCAGCATGGGTTGTCACGCCGCCCCGCTAGCGACCGCGCTGACGGTGCAAGACACCACCAATGTCTCGCGTTTCACGCCGGTCGACGCCCTATTGTTAATCGAGCAGGCCCGCGCCGTCTTGGAAGACATGCCGGTCCATGCCATCAAGATTGGCATGGTTGGCAACGTAGACATCGTCGAATCACTGCATACCCTGCTCATCGACTACCCGGATATTCCGATCGTCTTCGACCCTGTGATCAGCGCTGGCGGTGGCCACACACTGAGCCAGAGTGGGGTGGTTGAGGCCATACGCACCCTGTTGTTGCCACAGACCACGATACTGACCCCGAACAGCGAAGAGGCGCGCATCCTGGCCCCTGAGGCCGACTACCTCGATGCCTGCGCCCAGGAACTCATGTCACTGGGCTGCGAGTTTGTACTCATCACCGGCACGCACGAACAGCAACCGCAGGTGGAAAACACCTTCTACGGTAACCAGCGCAAGCTGGAGACCTTCCAGTGGGAGCGCCTGGCACACAACTACCACGGTTCCGGCTGCACCCTGGCCGCTGCCCTCGCCGGCCTGCTCGCCCAGGGTCTGGAACCGTTCACCGCCGTGAATGAGGCGCAGGAATACACCTGGGAGACACTGCGCAACGGCTACCGTCTGGGCATGGGACAGGCACTGCCCAATCGCCTGTTCTGGGCGCGCGGCAAAGACGACGACTGACACCGTGGTGCCCGCCCCATGGTTCCGGTCCGGTCTGTACGCCATTACCGCGCCACCGCCCAACGGCCTCACTCTGACCGCAGCCGTCGCCCAGGCCCTCACTGGCGGCGCGCACCTGATCCAGTACCGTGACAAGGGTGTGGACGACCTCCGCCGACGGGCCGAGGCCACCGCCCTGTGTGCCCTGTGTCGCGCCCACGGTGTGCCCCTTCTCATCAATGACGACGTTGCCCTTGCCGCAACCGTCGGTGCCGCTGGCGTCCACCTTGGCCGCAACGACACCACCCCGACCGAGGCCCGCGCCCGACTCGGGATACGTGCCCTGATCGGTGTCTCCTGTTACAACTCGCTCGACCGTGCGCACCGGGCCATTGCGGCCGGTGCCGACTACGTCGCCTTCGGCCGGTTCTTCCCCTCGCACAGCAAACCCGACGCCCTCCAGGCCGAACCCATCCTGCTCAACCAGGCCCACGCCACCCTGTCCGTGCCCGTGGTTGCCATCGGTGGCATCACCCCGGACAATGGCGGCGAACTGCTCGCCGCCGGTGCCGACATACTCGCCGTCATCGACGGCGTCTTCGGCCAGCCCGACATCGAAGCCGCCGCCCGGCGCTATACGCGGTTGTTTCAGTGTGCGGTGTGAGGCCTTTACTGATAACTGTTTAAAGAAAGGTCCCCTGACATGTCCCAGACACCTACACTGTTCGAACAGGCCCAACGCCACATCCCCGGCGGCGTCAACTCACCGGTACGCGCCTTTCACGGCGTGGGCGGCGAACCGGTGTTCTTCAAGCGCGCCAAGGGCCCCTACCTCTATTCGGAAGACGACCGACGCTACATCGATTATGTCGGTTCCTGGGGACCGATGATCCTCGGCCATGCCCATCCCGATGTCATTCGCGCGGTACAAGACACTGCGGCGAACGGGCTATCCTTCGGCGCGCCCACTGTGCTGGAGACGCACATGGCCGATCGGGTCTGTGAACTGGTGCCCTCGATGGACATGGTCCGCATGGTCAGCTCGGGCACCGAGGCAACCATGAGCGCAATCCGTCTCGCCCGCGGTTATACCGGCCGCGACACCATCCTGAAATTCGAAGGCTGTTACCACGGCCACGCCGACTCGCTACTGGTCAAGGCCGGCTCTGGCGCACTCACCCTCGGCGTACCGACCTCCCCTGGCGTGCCGGCAGCCCTGGCCGAACACACACTCAGCGCCGAGTACAACAATCTCGAACAAGTACGCGAGATCTTTGCCCTGCGCGGGCACCAGATCGCCTGCATCATTGTCGAGCCAGTCGCCGGCAATATGAACTGTATCCCGCCGACACCCGGGTTTCTTGAAGGTCTGCGTGCGCTCTGCGATGAATACCAGACAGTGCTGATCTTCGACGAGGTGATGACCGGTTTTCGCGTCGCCCTCGGCGGTGCCCAACAACACTACGCCATCACCCCCGACCTGACCACGCTGGGCAAGATCATCGGCGGCGGCATGCCGGTCGGTGCCTTCGGTGGTCAACGCGCTATTATGGAGCACATCGCCCCACTCGGCCCGGTCTACCAGGCCGGTACCCTGTCGGGCAACCCGGTCGCCATGGCCGCAGGCCTCAAGACCCTGGAGCTGATCAGCACACCTGGCTTCTACGCGGCGCTGAGCGCGAAGACCGCACAACTCGTCGAGGGGCTGCTCGACGCCGCACGCCAGGCCGGTATCCCCTTGCGGGCCAACCGTGTCGGCGGCATGTTCGGCCTGTTCTTCACCGATCAGGACCTGGTGCAGGGCTTCGCCGATGTCAACCGCTGCAATCTGGAGCACTTCCGGCAGTTCTTCCACGGCATGCTCGACGCAGGCATCTACCTCGCCCCCTCGGCCTTCGAGGCCGGCTTCGTCGGCGCCGCGCACAGCAACGCCGACCTCGACGCCACCATCAGCGCGGCCCAGAGGGTCTTGAACCGACTATGAACATCAACACCAGTGGGCAGTCCACTGACGGGGAGCGTGGTGCTCATCACATAACCCGGCTCGCAGGGTTCATGTTTTAGCCACACTAATCCCCCACATCCTGTGGTCCGTCACCCTCGGTACAGGTTATAAAAATGGCATGGAAGCCGACTGCCTCCCCGCTGCACCTCCAGGCCAGGCCTGGTGGCATCTATTCGTATTTTTTCAACAGCACGCCTTCCTCACCACAACAACTTGCGGTGCACTTCTTCACGGCATGCAGGTCACTTGCCTCGGTCGAGAGGTAGGCGGCGACCGGCAGGGTCTGCGTTGCGCAGTCGCAGCCCTTGTCGTCATACACATAGGCATGTTGCAGGCCTTCTTCACACGCCACATCATAGGCCTGCCACAAGGAGGCCGAGGGTGTAGGCGGCAAATCACTCAGCTGATAGGCGGGGAAGAACCGGGTGATATGCCAGGGACTGTCGGCCCCGAGGTGGTCACGAATCCAGGCGGCAATGCCGCGCAGCATGAGCGGATCATCGTTACGCCCAGGAATGATATTGGTGCGGGTCTCGACGTGGATACCGAGTTGTTGTGCCTTCTCGATCGAGGCCAGCACGTGTTCGACCTTGGCCCGCTTGCAGATATCAGCATAGAACGCATCGTCCATACTCTTGATATCGGAACACAGTACATCGATATGCGGTGCCATGAGCACCAGCGCCTCATCGGTAACGAAGCTGTTGGAAACGTAGACCGTATACAGACCGGCTGCGCGCGCCACCTCGGCGACATCCAGTACATACTCCAGCCACACAGCCGGTTCGGAATAGGTAAAGGCGATGCCCTCCACGCCGTGGCGCAGGGCGGCCTCAACGATGTCCTGTGGTGTGACATACGCCGCCGTGGACTGCCCGCGCGCCAACCCATCCAGCGCTTCGGTGCCCCAGGAAATCTCCAGATTGTGACAACCGCCACAGCGAAAATTGCAGCCGTAGGAACCAATCGACATCACCCGCGTGCCCGGTCGATAGTGGCGCACCGGTTTACCCTCGATCGGCCCGATATCGATCGCCGAGATGATCCCGTAAGACAGGTTGTAGAGCGTACCGTTGCGGTTTACATGAGCCTGGCAAAAACCACGCTGACCGTGGCGCAAACGACAACGCCACAGGCACAGCTGACAACGGGTTGTGCCATCATCCAGGCGCTCCTGCAGACGGGTTTCGATGAGCTGATACTGCTTCGGGGCAAGGCGGGCAGACATGGCGTCTCCTGAATGTCAGTGAGGGGGGGGAAGGAGGGGGCGGGAGGTGTCAGGCGTAAAAACCGGGACCCTACTCTCACGCCACCCCGATGCGCCACAGCGGCGCGACAATGATGTGTAGGCGGGTATGGGCCTGGCGCAGGGCAGCTTCGACAACCTCCGGCGTCGGGCCTCGCGCAAAGATAAACCCCAGATAACTCGCGCCTTCAGGCAAGGGAGTCACTTCATTACCGGGCTGGATCTGGATCTGTACATCCTCGATATACTCGACACGCTGCGCGGCCAGTATGCCTTCGACCCGTTTGAGCAGGCCGGCCTGTGGAATGGGGATCATCAGCACACCCGCCGCACCCTCGTTGCGCTGCGCTACGAGCACCTGCCCCATGGCATGCGCGATGACCAGTTCTTCCAGCCCGTACCCAGTACCAAAATGCAACAGCCGGGCACACAAACCACCGATAGTGCGCGCTGCAACCTCCAGCACCCACACCCCCTGGGCGTTGAGTCGGCATTCGGCGTGCACCGGCCCTTCGCGCAGACCATAGGCGGCACAGGCGGCACTCACGGTGTCGCGGATGGCCTCCATGCGCTCGGGCGACAGGCGCGGCGGCGTGATGTAGTACGTTTCTTCAAAGAAGGGGCCATCGAGCGGGTCGGGTTTATCAAAGACGCTCAGTATGTCCAGACGTCCCGCCCACAGCATACCCTCCACCGCCACCTCCCGACCCGGGACAAAGGCCTCCAGCAGGACTTGCTCGCGAAGCGCAGAATCCAAGTCCGTCTCAGCGCTCAGCATGCGTTGCACCCGACGTCCGGCCTGTTCAAGCTCTGTCGGTGTATCGACCCGGATGACGCCACGACTCCCCGACAAGGCCAACGGTTTGATAACGCCGGGGTAGCCCACCCCCGTCGCCTGGGGCGGCAGGGGTTGTGTCAGATCAAGTACAGCATGGGATGGCACCGCCACACCTGCGCTCTGCAGACAGGCCCGTGCCCAGTCCTTGCGCCGCGCCATGGCCACGGCCTGTGGCGGGTTATGTGCCAGGCCCAGTGCCGTCGCGACACGGGCGGCAAGTTCTGTGGTGCAATCATCCGTGCCGATGATGCCGGCAAACGCGCGTCGGTTCGCCTCGGCCAGGATCAGCGCCAGGGCGGCATCGGGATCACGCGGCTCAATATGCAACCCTTCTGCATAGCTGCTCACTACCGAGAACCGGCCCTCGGAGGCCACCAGCATCTCGACATCCAGGCGACGTGCCGCCTCAATATAGGCGGCAGTCCGGTAACTGCCGTGCGGGGCAATGAGTAAAAGACGCGGCTTCATAATCCAGGGCAGAGGTACCTATACGAGATGAGATGCCACAGAAGACACCGGCATTTCACGCCACAACGCGAACAACTATACCGTGGCGCGGTATTCAGAAACCGCCGCCCCCGCAACCACTGCAGCCACCACTGCCACCCACACTGCGAAAGACATTATTGAATACAAAGCTGGACTGCAGCCCGTCGTCGACAAAATCAATTTCACAGCCTTCCAGATAGCTCATGGCAACCGGGTCGACCGCGATGCGATAAGCCTCGCGCTCAAGCATGCTGTCGTAGGGCTGGGTGGTGTCGGTGAAGGTCATCCCGTACGTCATGCCACTACAGCCACCTCCGGAAACGAAGACCCGAATGGCCGTGGTACCGGCATCGGCCTGATTCATCAATTCGGCCATTTTTGCATGTGCGGGTGAAGTCAGGTGTATCTCCGTTTCGCTGATCTGGGTGGGATAGGCGGTTTCAGTCATAGTGATACTCCTTCCAAAACAGAAAACCTGTTTGGCCATATTCAATGGCAAATCGCGGCAAGACACGCCTGCAGCGGCAATATGACCCGGGATATCTCTCCACGGCCGCCCTTTGGATATGTCCGGGAATTGACGCAGACAGGGCATGGGGAGATAATAACCAAGTCGATTGCTCAGTATTCTACCACCCTGGGACTGCAGTTTGTAGATGTTCGTCCCTCATACCCTGCTCGCGGAGGAACACAGCATGACCCGCACCGTCTTCTGTCCCGTTCTTAAACAAGACGCCGAAGGACTGGATCGCCCACCGTACCCCGGTGAACTCGGCGAACGTATCTTTCAGGAGGTCTCGCGTGAAGGCTGGAAACAATGGCTGGAACGCCTGGCCACCATCATTAACGAAAATCATTTGAGCAGCGCCGACCCGGGCAGCATCACCGTCATCGAACAACACATGCGCGGCTTCCTGTTCAGTGAAGGCGACCTCGGTCAGTTGCCCGCCGGTTTCTCACCGCCAGGACAGAAGAAGAAATAGGCCCGGCCCATGACAGCAACGGGCAAACCGGAATACGCCATGTATGCACTCAATGACTATCCGCTCGACGATCTCAAGATCATCTACCGCATTCTGCATGCGCAACTGCCCGAACACATGGAATTGATGGACTCCGAATTCCTGCAGGACCTGCAGACTCATCTGCAGGTCCACGCCCGCGCCGAGGGCGTGGACGTCTCACTGCACGCCCAGTGGAATACCTGGATCAATGGCGGTACCACACCATTGCGGGGAGTGTAGTCCCCACCCGGTCACCGCGACCTCTCCCTCCCCTGACAACCCGTCGCGCACCCACCGATACCGGCCCGCAAGTGGCCATGGAAGTACCGCCGCCGATCCGCTATCTTGGACCACGTATACCGGCAAACGATGACAGAACCGCTCTCACTGCCCCGGAACGGACCACCACCACACCATGAACTATTGTAGCCATTGCGGTCATACTCTCAGCGTGCGTATCCCGGACGGCGATACGCTGCCCCGCCATGTTTGTGGCCGCTGCGGGACCATTCACTACCAGAACCCCAAGCTGGTAGTCGGTTGCCTACCCGAATGGGAAGACCGTGTGCTGCTCTGCCGACGCGCGATCAAACCCCGCTACGGACTATGGACTCTGCCTGCCGGATTCATGGAAAATGGTGAAACCACAGCGGAGGGGGCGGCGCGAGAGACCCTTGAGGAGGCCAATGCCCGGATCGAAATCCTCGCACCCTACGCCCTGGTCAACCTGCCCGACATTGATCAGATATACCTCCTGTACCGGGCCCGGCTGCTTGACCTCGATTACCACCCCGGACAGGAAAGCCTGGAGGTCGACCTGTTCCACGAACACGAGATACCCTGGGCACAACTGGCCTTTCCAACCATCGAGCATACCCTGCACCAGTTCTTCCAGGACCGTGACAGCGGACACTTCGAACTACACACCGCCGATATCCGTTACTAAAATCCTAAAGCCCTCAGCCTCTCAATCCCCTCCCTGCCAATACGGCATTGCCTGGGGCACCATCCCCCCCACCGATGACAGCGCAAAACGTGGCAAAGGTCCATCAGGAGCGTGACCGGGTTCTGGTTCTGGTGCCCTGACTCCAGGCACTACGCCAGGAATGTGATCACCATCTCGGCAGGACAGACAACGCACGCTATGGTGAACCCCATACCATCACACGTCAGCCCGCAGCCGCGTTCGGAAAAGACCGACACCATGGCGGGTGGCGCAAGGGAAAAATACATGCGCGCACTATCCAGCCTACGGTGGGCACACTGGCACCATCACTCACACAACAACGCCCAGACACGCTACCGACTCTGGCTGGCCTTCACCCTGAGCCTCCTGTTGGCACTGCTCGGTTATGCCACACTGCTAGTATTTCCGGTATTGAGCATCGGGCTGTTCCTGTCTTTGCTCGATCAGATCCCGCAGGCGAACACCTTGTCTACCGGTATCTTCGCCGGCCTCACGGCCCTCGCCGCCGCCCTGTCAGGGCTGTTTGCCTGGCAGGTACTGCGCATGCGCCCTGCACCGCCGGTCGGGCCGATTCTCGACCCCGGACTCACGCCCTCTCTGCATCAGCGTATCGACACACTGGCTGCTGCACTGGACACACGGCCACCCGAGCACATCTGTCTGACCGATCGTTACGTACTGCGACTCATTCCCACTCCCCGCTATGGCCTGCCCTGGGCAATGCACTACACCCTGCAACTCGGCCTCCCCCTGCTCGAATGCCTCAACCCTGCACATGTCGATATCCTGCTCGCCCGCTGCCTGGGACGACGCAGTGCGCACCACAGCACCCTTCCCGTGCGGCTCAACCACTGGCTGTCCGCGCTGCGCCCGCTCTGGTCCTATTACCGCTACCGTGGACAATCCACCTGGCCCTTACGGCCGGTACTGCACGCCTTCTTTGCGATGTTCGAACCCCTCTACACATGGCTCAGCCTGGGTGTCGCACAGCGCAGCGAAGGCGATGCTGACCGCTACGCCCTCGACGTCTACAATGATCGTGACGTGCTGGAGGCCTTGGTAGCAGACGCACTGGCCCGGCACTTTCTTCAGACCCGCTTCTGGCCAGCCTATCTGGCACAGGCGGACAGGCAGACCTGTCCATCGGGTTATCCGTACCAGGCCATGGGCCGGACGATGCGTCGCGAACCCCGAGCCCGGTTACAGTCCTGGCTGGATAGCGCCATGGCCGCAACCGGACCGGTATGCGGTTCGATCCAACCACCCCTGGCGCAACGCCTGGAGGGCATTGGCCATGTGCGCGCCTGGCTACCCGGTTTTGCCGAGACCAGTGCGGCAGCGCGGTATCTCGGTGCTGCCTTGCCCGAATTACGGTGCCAGGTAGGCCGCGACTGGCTGGGCCACATCCTGCCGGCGTGGCGCCAGCGCCATGCCCGCGCCCGACAAGAATGGACGCTGCTCAAGTCCTTGCAGGCCCGGGCCCGACACACCCCCCTGAGCGCCGAAGAGGCTTGGCGTTGCGCGCGTTTGGCAGACCGTCACCTCGGGCGCCAGCAGGCCTTGCCGCTGTACCGCGCGATAGCACAACGCCACCCGGATCAGGCCCGGCTACAATACGCGGTCGGTCGCATGCTGATCGGCATGCGTGATCCGGCCGGTCTCAAGGCCCTGGAACGCGCCATGCATCTGGAGCCCACCCTGCGCGCGCCCATCAGACGCCTGATCGCCCAAACAATAGGGCAGCGCCCACCCACCCCGGCTGCCAGACTCGACGCCCGCACCGCCTGAGCGCACGATTTGATGTCAATCTCGGTGTCGAAGCCAGGTCCAGATCCTGTGAGCGTCTACTTCCCTGGGGTCGGGCAGAATATCACCGATGGCCACCTCAGCACCGCAATCAAGACCTTACTCGCACGGGACTTACGTCCCACCGAAATCTACCATCCGCGATACGCACACGCTGCCCCAGGGAACAGAGTATCCTGGAATCAGGAATGCGACTGTCTCGATCAGCGCTTGCTAAAACGCGGTGATCCGCGACAACATCGTGATGCCACTTGCGGTCCTGCCGCCGGGGTAGACGGCCTGCCCGTCCATCCGGCCTTGCCCACCCAAACGGGGCATTGAGCAAACAGCCAGGGAGCCTACCCCATGCACACCGTTATCCCAGCACCGATACCTGCCTCTCACCCCTTGCGCCACCTACTCTGGCGTTCAGGCCTCGTGTTATTGCTGTGCCTACCGCTATTTGCCTGTTCCCGTACCGGTGATGAGGCACAAAAGAACAAGGCCGATAATTCTGTCTGGAGTAGTCAGATCCACGTACTGGAGCAGACGAAGGCCGTACGTGACAAGATCAATGCCCGTGAGGCAGCCCAGCAACAGCGCCAAAATGCCATCCGCCATGAGATTCAACCATGATATTTACCAAACAGTAATGATTGAATGTTCTCTTTATGTTCTTTATGCTAAACAGTGAACGTCCGGAGAACACCTGGAGAACGCCATGATGTTATCGCCTCGCCAACAAGACACCTATCACTTCATCCGCAACTACATTCTGCGCCAAGGTCGCGCACCGCTGTTGCAGGAGATTGCTCAAGGCATAGATATCCGTTCCAAAGGCGTGGTGCATCGCTACGTCCAGGCCATTGCCGAAGCGGGATTGCTCGAATTACTGCCCGGCCGCCACCGCGGTATCCGCCTGCCGGATGACGCCCATGACCTTGCCACCGAGGCCCTGACGTTGCCCCTGCTGGGGCGTATCGCCGCCGGTCTGCCTATTGAGGCCATCCCCGGTCAGGACCAGATCAGCCTGGCCGAGTTTTTTATGGGTCCCAACCGCTTCGTCCTCAAGGTCCAGGGGGATTCCATGATTGAGGATGGCATTCTCGACGGGGACATGGTCATCGTCGAACACTGCGACACCGCAGCCGATGGCGACATCGTCGTAGCCCTCATCGATAGCGAGGAGGTCACGCTCAAGCGCCTGCAGCGCAATCCCGACGCCAGCATCACCTTGCTACCGGCCAACCGCACCCTTACCCCGTTTATCTACAGCGCCGATCGCGTCTGCATCCAGGGCATCGTTGTCGGCCAGATGCGCGCCTACCGCTGATCGGCACAACCCTCTCAGCCCGGCAACCAATCGGGCCACACCAGTCCTCCCTGAATCGGGCACGCAAAAAAACGCGACCCTGTCACGGGCCGCGTCTTGTCGGGAGGAGAAGGCCCCCAGCCTCCATACCGAGAGGGGGGCGAACTAACGCCTGCGTCGTACCTTCTTCTTGCTGGCGACCTTCTTCTTGGCTGTCACCCGCTTCTTGCCAGCGACCTTCTTCTTGCCAGCGACCTTCTTCTTCGCCGCCACCCGCTTCTTGCTGGCGACCCGCTTCTTGCTGGCGACCTTCTTCTTGCTGGCGACCTTCTTCTTGGCCGCCACCCGCTTCTTGCCGGCGACCTTCTTCTTGGCTGTCACCCGCTTCTTGCCAGCGACCTTCTTCTTGGCCGCCACCCGCTTCTTGCTGGTGACCTTCTTCTTCGCCGCCACCCGCTTCTTGCCAGCGACCTTCTTCTTGGCTGTCACCCGCTTCTTGCCAGCGACCTTCTTCTTGGCTGTCACCCGCTTCTTGCTGGCGACCTTCTTCTTGGCCGCCACCCGCTTCTTGCCAGCGACCTTCTTCTTCGCCACCACCCGCTTCTTGCCAGTGACCTTCTTCTTCGCCGCCACCCGCTTCTTGCCAGCGACCTTCTTCTTCGCCACCACCCGCTTCTTGCCAGTGACCTTCTTCTTGGCGACGGGGGTGGCCGTAGACACCGTTTCAGTTGTCTTGCCGACTTCCTGGCGGGCTGGTTTTGCTACAGCCTTGGCCTCTTTACGCGCATAGGCAACCACCTTACGGGCAGTCTCGGCAACCTTCTGCTCACGCTCCGGTGTCCGTTCACGCGCCTGGGGTTGACTGTCCAATATACGGTGCACATTGGCGAAGATATCGGCGATTTCACCCACACCCTGGACGCTGCGCTGTTTGCCTTGGCGGCGGTAAAACTCGACCAGGGGCGCCGTCTGTGCCTCATAGACACGCAGGCGATTACCGATGGTCGCCTCATTATCGTCGGCCCGATGGCGCAGCACGCCACCGCACTTATCACAGACCCCATCTACCTTCGCCGGGCTGGAGTAGATATTGTACATCTGGCCACAGGATTCACAGGTCCGTCGGCCAGTGAGCCGCTGCATCAGGACATCGAAATCGACATCGATCAACATGGCCACCTGCAACGGCTTGTCGAGATTGGCCAGCATGGTATCCAGATTCTCAGCCTGCGGGATATTGCGGGGGAAACCATCGAGGATAAAACCCTCATCGGTATCCGTTTGTCCCAGGCGTTCACGGATGATCCCCATGACAATTTCATCGGACACCAATTGCCCGGCATCCATCGCAGCCTTGGCCTGCTGCCCCAGAGGGGTATTCCCGGCAACGGCCGCGCGCAGGAGGTCGCCCGTGGAAATTTGGGGGATGCCGTACTTTTCAACCAGAAGTTTCGATTGTGTGCCCTTGCCCGATCCAGGTGCGCCCAGTAAAACGATTCTCATTTTGGGTTCTCACTCCGTTGGCAGTTACATTATTGGTATGGCATGCATGGCGCGTTGCACTTGATACAATGCCCACCATGTCTTAAGTTTTTTACATGCCGGCATTCAGATTTTGCATGACCGGTCAATTCAAAGATGCGTTAAGCTAAGCGTAGAATATTGTCCAAGTCAATGAAGTTTTCATGAAAGGTCCGTGTTTTTGCCGTATCATTACCAGCCGACACGTAGAATAACAAACACTGGCGGAACTGAATGCGCGACATGTCTCTGATCCCCGATTTTACTGAAACGGAACTTTGGCTGATACGCAACACCCTGCATGAGCGCTACGGCCATGAAATCGAACCTGAGCTGGGCGATAGCGAGATCCGGCTCAGCTCGGCAGACCGCGAACTGAGCGAAGTTCCAATCGTATTCTGGAGTGAACAGGGGGCGAATTTCGTCATTATCAAGACCGGCGATCGACGCTACCGCAGCCAGTTTTATTACCGGGTCCACGAGCAGTTCGGCACCGGCATACAGGAATATGACGATCTCACCGAGTGTATTGTCGCCACCCTGCAGGTTCAGATAGACCAGCAGAGCAACACCCGCGAAAAGACCGATCACGGCGGGTCTGCCTAATTATTGAATTACGATATTCTTAAATTGCCTGTTGGTTAAAGCCACCACAAGGGGAGTATGACATGGCGAAACAAAATGCCTTCTACGCGCAATCAGGCGGTGTTACTGCCGTCATCAACGCCTCCGCCTGCGGCCTCATCGAAACTGCACGCGAATATCCCGACCAAATTAGTAATGTCTATGCCGGGCGCAATGGTATTATTGGCGCCCTGACCGAAGACCTCATCAATACCAACCGTGAATCGGTCCGGGCCATCGCCGCCCTGCGTCATACCCCCAGTGGCGCCTTCGGCTCCTGTCGCTACAAGCTCAAGAGTCTGGAACACAACCGCCACGAATATGAGCGCCTCATTGAGGTCTTCGCTGCACACAACATCGGGTATTTTTTCTACAACGGCGGTGGCGACTCAGCCGACACCTGCCTGAAGGTCTCACAACTGGCCAAGACCCTGGGCTACCCCATCCAGGCCATCCACATCCCCAAGACCGTGGACAATGACCTGCCCATCACCGACAACTGCCCCGGCTTCGGCTCGGTTGCCAAGTACATCGCCATCTCCACCCGCGAGGCGAGCTTCGATGTCGCCAGCATGGCCAAAACCTCAACCAAGGTCTTCGTGTTGGAGGTCATGGGCCGACATGCCGGCTGGATCGCCGCGGCCGGCGGCCTCGCCGCCTCGGAAAGCTGTGATCTCCCTATCATTATCCTATTCCCGGAGATCCCCTTCAGCCAGACCCGCTTCCTGGCACGAGTGAAGGAATTGGTCAAAAGCCACGGCTACTGCACCGTCGTGGTCTCCGAGGGCGTACATGACCGCTCAGGCAATTTCCTTGCCGACCAGGGCAATCGTGATGCCTTTGGTCACGCCCAACTCGGTGGCGTCGCGCCAGTGGTCGCCAACCTGATCAACAACAAATTCGGCTATAAATATCACTGGGCGGTGGCCGATTATCTGCAACGTGCCGCACGCCATATTGCCTCCAAGACCGATGTAGAGCAGGCCTATGCCATGGGCCAAGCCGCTGTCGAACTGGCCATGAATGGCGAGAACGCCGTCATGCCTACCATCAAGCGCACCTCCAGCAAACCCTATCGCTGGAAGGTCGGCGTGGCGAAACTCACCAAGGTCGCCAACGTAGAGAAAATGATGCCCAAGGGTTTCATCACCGGCGATGGCTTCGGCATTACCCAGAAATGCCGTGATTACCTCCTGCCGCTGATTCAGGGTGAGGACTATCCGCCATACAAACAGGGAATGCCACACTACGTGCAATTGAAGAACATACCGGTGAGGAAGAAGACCGGCACTGAATTCAAGGTAAAATAAAACCCGTGAAACCGCGAGGCTCGTGATAGACCCTCGCGCTGTTTCCTGTGATGGGCACTGCGATGACATTGGAAAAAGCTCGGGAATTGCTTGCCGTACAGACCAGTCTGGGTGGTGGCTATAATCGCAATGCCGCCCGCTTGATACTGGCCGAGATCGAGCGTGAACATGGCCAGTCTGGCGTGGACCAGCTCATTCGCGAGTGTCGCCTGGAGACCCTGTTCGGTTTGGTGCCCGGCACGTCCATGCAATAGCTGCACCGCAGGTTGACAACAGTTTCTAAAAAACCGACCCGGTCACATGTCCGGGCCAAACCTTAAGTTTGCCCCCCCTACAGGGGAATTGGAGGAAGCAACGATGTCTTACGGTCTGTTGTTTGCACTACTGTCCGCCTTGGTGGCATTGATCTATGGTGCGTTCTCTGTGCGCTGGATTCTGGCCAAACCCGCGGGCTCGGAACGCATGCAAGATATCGCCGCCGCGATACAGGAAGGCGCCACCGCCTACCTGAACCGGCAATACACCGCGATCAGCCTGGTCGGGATTGTGCTGTTCATCATCATTCTGTACGCCCTCGGCGTGCTGACTGCCATCGGTTTCGCCATCGGCGCGGTGGCCTCGGCGGCAGCTGGTTACATCGGTATGAACATCTCGGTGCGTGCCAATGTCCGTACCGCCCAAGCCGCCTACAACGGCCTCAATGCCGCCCTGCAGGTCGCCGCCCGGGGCGGCGCCATCACCGGCATGCTGGTGGTGGGCCTCTGCCTGCTGAGCGTGGCCGGCTACTACGCCATACTGACCTACATGACGCCGACCGGCGAGGTGGTGAACATCAGCCCCCTGGTCGGTCTGGCCTTCGGCAGTTCGTTGATCTCAATCTTCGCCCGTCTCGGCGGGGGCATCTTCACCAAAGGTGCCGATGTCGGGGCCGATCTGGTCGGCAAGGTCGAGGTCGGTATTCCGGAGGACGACCCGCGCAACCCGGCGGTCATCGCCGACAATGTCGGTGACAACGTCGGTGACTGCGCCGGCATGGCCGCCGACCTGTTCGAGACCTACGCCGTGACTGTCGTCGCCACCATGCTGCTCGGCCATCTGCTGCTGAGCAACGTCCATAATGCCCTGCTCTATCCCCTGGTGCTCGGCGGTGTCTCCATTATCGCCTCCATCATCGGCAGCTTTTTCATGCATGCCCGCGAGGGCGGCAAGATCATGAACGCCCTGTACCGTGGCCTCATCGTTGCCGGTGTACTCTCCGCCATCGCCTTCTACTTCGTCACCGAATGGCTGATGCATGACAATCCACTCAAAGCGGGCGGCAGCTACAGCGCCTTGCAGCTCTACGGCTCTGCCCTCGTCGGCCTGGCCCTCACCGCGCTGCTGGTGGTCATCACTGAGTACTACACGGCTACCGAGTACAAACCGGTGCGCGCCATTGCCCTGGCCAGTACGACCGGACATGGCACCAACATCATCGCCGGACTGGGCGTCTCCATGAAGGCCACTGCCGGCCCCGTGCTGGCGGTCTGCGCCAGCATCCTTGCCGCCTACGCCTTTGCCGGTCTGTACGGCATTGCCATCGCCGTCACCGCCATGTTGTCGATGGCCGGAATCATCATTGCCCTGGACGCCTTTGGCCCTATCACCGACAATGCCGGGGGCATCGCCGAGATGGCAGGGCTGCCAGCCGAGATCCGCACCATCACCGACCCGCTGGATGCCGTCGGCAATACCACCAAGGCGGTCACCAAGGGCTATGCTATCTGTTCGGCTGCGCTGGCTGCGCTGGTGCTGTTTGCCGACTATACCCACGAGCTCGCCGCCCGCGGCGCTCACCTGCCCTTCGAACTCTCCAACCATCTGGTGATTGTGGGCCTGTTCATTGGCGGCCTGATCCCCTACCTGTTCGCCGCCCTTGCCATGGAGGCCGTGGGACGTGCCGCCAGCTCCGTGGTCGTGGAAGTACGCCGTCAATTCCGTGAGATACCTGGCATCATGGAGCACAAGGTCAAACCAGAGTACTCGCGCGCGGTAGACATGCTGACCCGGGCCGCCATCAAGGAGATGATTATCCCCTCCCTGCTGCCCGTGCTGATACCGGTGATCGTCGGTGTTACTCTTGGTCCTCAGGCCCTGGGCGGCGTACTGCTCGGCGCCATCGTCACCGGTCTGTTCGTGGCCATCTCCATGACCACCGGCGGCGGTGCCTGGGACAATGCCAAGAAGTACATCGAGGACGGCCACCACGGCGGTAAGGGCTCGGAGGCCCACATGGCCGCAGTGACCGGCGACACCGTCGGCGATCCCTACAAGGACACGGCGGGCCCGGCCATCAACCCGCTCATCAAGATCATCAACCTCGTGGCCCTGCTGATCGTACCGCTGATCATCTGAGCCCGGTCATCTAACCCGACCCACGTGTCGACACGCCGTACGCCCGGAAACGGACGTGCGGCGTGTCGATTTTCCACGCCATGCCCCGTCGCACGTTCAACGGGGTCATTGCATGACCCAACTACCCCTGACAAGCCCCGTTTCTGAAACGACGACCACGCACGCGCCTGTTCTCCTGATACCACACAGTGACACCTGCCATGAAGATCTGCATCCTGTCCGACAGCCACGACAACCGCCGCCTGCTCGGTTGCGCCGTGGAAGACGCCCGCGCTCGTGGTGCCGAACAGGTGCTGCATTGCGGTGACGTGGTGGCCCCGACCACCCTGCGCGCGATACTCAAACTCGGTCTGCCCCTGCACGTAATCCACGGTAACAACACCGGTGACATCCACAACATGCACACGCTGGTTGGGGAGGCGGGTGGCCTGTTGCACTACCATGGCCAGGACGCCGCGCTGGAACTGGCTGGACGGCGGATATTCCTCGTCCACTACCCGCATTATGCCCGCGCCATGGCCGCCACCGGCGACTGGGATCTGGTCTGCTGCGGGCACGATCACAAGGCCGAGATCACAGCGCTGGACAATCTGCGCGGTGGCAAGACACTGTATCTCAATCCGGGGACAGTAGGCGGCGTCGGTGCACCACCCACCTATGTCATGGGCGACCTGGCCACCCTGGAATTCACCATCGAGACCGTCCCCGCCGATCCGGCGATACTCTGCAACATGCCTTCGGTCACACCCCATCACTGAATCAGACAACGCGGGATCAACCGGGCGTGTTCCCCTCCACCCAACGTGTCGTGCTATCGAGTGTTTCCTTCTTCCACAATGGCGCCCGTGATTTGAGTTCTTCCATCAGATAGCGGCTGGCCTCGAAGGCCGCCTTACGGTGCGCCGACCACACCGCCACCAGCACGATAGGATCGTTTGGCACCAGCTCACCCACCCGATGCACGATGAGGGTGTCGAGCAGGTCCCAGCGCGTCGATGCCTGTCGGCAAAGCCCTTGCAGGTAGCGTTCGGTCATGCCCGGGTAGTGCTCCAGCGTCATCTTAGTGACCGTATCGCCCGCGTTGACATCACGCATCGTGCCCACAAACACCGCCGTCGCTCCGTACTGCCCGGCCAGTGCGGGTTGTTCGTCCTGGTAGTCCGCCAGCGCATGCCAGGGATTCAGGGGTGCATCGAGTACCGCCACCTTCATCTCAGCCACCCGTTACCGGGGGAAAGAACGCCACTTCGTCGCCATCGTGTACGGCATACCCGGCATCCACATACTCCCGGTTGACCGCCATCAGGGTATTGGCCGGCATGGGCATTTCGCTGGCCACGGTCGACCACACCGTCGCCACCGTCCCTGCCGCCGATGCAGGCAAGGTTTCTTCAGCGCGACGCATACGCTCGCGCAGACTGGCAAAAAAACAGACTCGAATAGACATGGCGCACCCACTGCTATCAGAAAGCCCCGGCGACTAGAACCGGACGCAAAGTGGCGTCGGCAAACCCCCTGATCCAGGGAGGATGAATTTGCGGCCCGCACCCATGCAGCCTATCATGATTTCTCACTGGCGCCCAAAGTCGGCCCTCCCGCAAACACACATTCGCGCAGCCAATAGCATGAGTAAACTGACCCATTTCAATAGCCAGGGTGAGGCCCATATGGTGGATGTCGGCGACAAGGACGCAACCCAACGCCGCGCCGTCGCCGAGGGCCACATCGACATGCAGACGGCCACCCTGGACCTGATCCACCAGGGTGGGCACAAAAAGGGGGATGTGCTGAGCATCGCCCGCGTGGCCGGCATCATGGCCGCAAAGAAGACCGCAGCGCTAATACCCCTGTGCCACCCACTGATGCTCACCCGCATCGAACTCAACCTGACTATCGTTGCGCACCCCGCCAGCGTCCATTGTCTGGCCACCGTGGAGACCCACGGCCAGACCGGCGTGGAAATGGAGGCCCTCACCGCGGTACAGATCGCCCTGCTCACGGTCTACGATATGTGTAAGGCCGTCGACCGGGGCATGACCATGCGTGACGTGCGCCTGGTGGAAAAAAGGGGGGGGAAATCGGGCCACTGGCAGCGCGATGAATAACCTCACCACTGTGCACCACACTGCCCATGACGGGGTTGTCCCCGTTTGAGCCCGTCAGTGGACCGGCTACCCTCGCCTGACATTCAGCCCGGACGACACCAACATGGCCGAATCGCACGACCACTCGCATCACCACCATCATGTGCATGCCGCCTCGGACACGCGCCTGCGCCTGGCCCTGCTGCTGACCCTGGGCTTTGCCGTGGTGGAGGCACTGGCCGGATTCTGGTCGGGCTCGCTGACCCTGCTCGGCGATGCCGGGCACATGGTCACCGACGCCGTCGCACTGGGTCTTGCCGCCCTGGCCTCCTGGCTGATCCAACGCCCACCCAGCCGCCGACACTCCTACGGCCTGGGCCGTGCCGAGGTCATTACCGCCCTGCTCAACGCCCTGCTCATGCTGGCAGTGGTGAGCGGTATCACCGCAGAGGCCATCACCCGCCTGCAGGCGCCAACACCCATCAAAGGCGGCGCGGTCATGGTGGTGGCGGCCCTGGGGTTGCTTGTCAATCTCCTGGTGGCCTACATCCTCTCGCGCAGCGAGGCCACACTGAATGTGCGGGGCGCGCTATTGCATGTCATGGGTGATGTGCTCGGATCAGTGGCCGCACTGAGCGCCGGTGCGGTGATCTACTTCACCGGCTGGATGCTCATTGACCCCCTACTGGCCATCGTGGTGAGTGTGCTCATCCTGTACTCTACTGTCCGCCTGCTGCGCGAGAGTCTGCATATCATGATGGAGGGTGTACCTTCGCATCTTGAGCTGGCCGATGTCGGCCAGGCGATGGCTCGGGTTAAGGGTGTCGATTCAGTGCATGATCTGCACATCTGGACCTTGTCATCCGGGCATGTCGCCCTGTCCGCACATGCGCTCATTCGCGATATACAGGACTGGGAAGGGATATTGCAGCGTCTACAGACCCAGCTCGAACACGACTATGCAATCAGTCACATTACGGTACAACCTGAAATCAATGCGCATGTACTCCAGCCAATGGCCTACCCACCCGAGCACCCTCCACCGTTACCCCCACGGGGCGGGGTGGCTGGTGAGGGCCACTGATCCCGGACGACCGGCTTTACGCCTCACCCTCACCGTCGAGTGTCACCTGTGAGCGTGCCAACATACGCATACCGCCGATCATCGATGCCACGTGCGCACGGATCTGCTCACAGGCACTGAGATAGGCCGCCATGACCTGCTCTTCTGACCCGCTTATCCGCGCCGGATCGACCAGATCCCAATGTTTTTTCTGCGTGCCAGCGGGCATTGGCGGGCACTGTGTCGGCACCTCGCCACCCAGGATCACCACCAGATCGGCCCACTCCAGCAAGGCATCGGAGCAGTGTGTGCACTCATGGCGACTGATATCGACACCTGCCGTGAGCATACTGGCGGCAGCATGCGGGTTCGCACCGTACAGTTTGAATCCCGCGCAACGCACCTCCAGCCAGTCACCCCCCAGATGACGCGCCCAACCCATCGCCATCAAGGCAGTGGCACCCGCTCCGGTCTCCAGAAATAACACCCTCGCCCTGCGCTTATACATCACGCACCTCTCTTAGCGCTAATCGGGTAGACCCCGCGTAGCAACAGCTGGCTTGCCCAGTCGCCCTCACATCACGCTCGCTGAACTCCTCGTTGAAGCATAGGCGATCCACGGTAGGCACATATTCATTAAATTAAAATATTATTATTTTTCAAATACCTAAACCCTCTCTGTCTACAGGCTCCGCCCCCGGCAGACACATAGAAAATGCCGATGGTAGACCTCTGATAGTATAAGATGGCTCATACTGTAGGGGTGAAAGTGCCGGAAATATCACCTATCAGCGACTAAACTGTAAAAAGACGGCACAACCGGTGGCCACCCCAGTCTGCATGACACCGCCCCCCACCCAGGCGGAAGGAGAGAGAGGAGAAACGCGATCATGTGGCGAATCATTATTTTACTGTGCCTCCTTGGCGCGACGGCTGCCCACGCCGCAGACAATCAGGACTGGGCTATGGTGAAATGGTTCAAATCGCGCCTGATTCAGGCCGAGCAGGGGAACAAGAGTGCCCAATACGATGTTGGCATGATGTATGAGAAAGGCCGCGGCACCGATCATAGTGCGCGCCAGGCCGTGCACTGGCTGAGCATGTCGGCCCGACAGGGGCAGGCCACCGCCATAGCGGAACTCGGTATACTCTATCTTCAGGGCCGCGCGGTCGCGGCGGATTATTCCAAGGCATTCTCCCTGCTCAGTTCAGCGGCAAACCAGAACATCCCCAACGCCCAGTTCTATCTGGGCCGTGTCTATGAGCTGGGCAAGGGCACACGACGCAACCTCGACATGGCCCTCAACTGGTATCGGCATGCCGCAAAAAACGGCTACTACCCTGCTCGTGGCAAAATCACTGAATTGCAGGCCCTGATCCGGCTCAGGAAAAGGGCCCGTGCAGCGAACATCAGGGCCATACCGAAAATCACCGCTGTCAGCAGTGTAGCCACAACGCACCCGACCAGGCCCGCTGTCGCACCGGCAATAAAGGCACCCAGCCCAGCCGCCACGCTCCGTCGCTCTATCCTCGCTGGCCACTGGACAAACCAGCAACGACCCGTCGGCTATCTGCCCTCTACCCTCACCGTCTGCAAGGACGGCCCCCAAGGCTCACTGCTTTGTCTTTCACGGACCCAGAAGCGCAGTACCGGAGAGGCCATGATCAGTTATCGCACGCGTGCCACCCTCAGTGGCTTCAAGAAAAAGGGTACATTTCAGATCCGTTATACCAACGAGATCATGGCGATCACCCCCATCAAGCAGGCCAGCGCCGATACCCTGGGTGGCCCCGTGGTACTGCCCAGACTGCGAAACGACGCCGAACACAATCTGCGCTGTCTGTACAATCCGGATCAGAGTATTTCCTGCATCAAAGATCGGATATTCAAGCTGCAATTCACACAACACATTCCCCGCAAAAAGCCAGCGTCACCCACCAGAGCCATCAAGCGCGCAGGCTGATCCGACAGCAAGCACCGCACAATAACAGCGAGGAACCGTTGCTGTCAGCCGATGCTTGCTGTCGATAAAAGAGATCAGTTATCGTAGTGGCCATGACCACGCCGACCTATATTTTCGATGCCACCGGAGAAAATTTTCCGGATCTGGTCATGGAGAATTCACGCAAGGGCCTGGTCCTGGTCAATTTCTGGGCCCCCTGGGCCGGTCCTTGCCTGAAACTCTGGCCAATACTGGAAAAACTTGCCCACGACTACCAGGGGCGCTTCCTGCTGGTCAACATCAATACCGACACCCACAAGCAACTGGCCCGTGCACAAGGCATCAACAGTCTGCCGAGCCTGAGGCTCTACCACCGTGGCAAGGTGTTGGAGCAAGTCTACGGCGTCGAATCCGCAGACAGCCTGCGCCGTCTGCTCGAACGCCATCTGCACTCACCGCTCGACGCCCTGCATGTCGACACCCTGCGCGCACTGCGCGCCGGTGACACCGAACAGGCCCTGAGCGGTTACGCCCGACTCAGCGAACTCTACCCGCAAGTGGGCCGGATCGCCGTTGAACGGGCAAAACTGTTGCTGCGCTGCACCCAACCCGATGAGGCCGAACGGGTACTGGCGGCCCTGCCCACATCCCAGCGCGATGAAGGCGAGGCCGGGGTACTGCTCACCCATATCGGCTTCATGCGGGTTGTGGCCGATGCCTCGCCCCGCTGCGAACTTGAAACTCAAGTACGACAGACACCCACAGACTTGTACGCCCGCCACCAACTTGCCGCCCGCTGCCTGCTCGAAGACGACTATGCCGACGCTCTGGCTCAATTGCTGGCTATCCTGCGCGATGATCGCCACTACGGTGATGATGTCGGGCGACGCGGCATGCTGGCCATCTTCACCCTGCTCGGCGCCGAACACGTCCTGGTCCGTCAATACCGCACACTGTTGCGCAATGCCCTGTCATGAGCACCCCGCAAGGCACTATCGACCTGTCACTGTGTGCATGACACCCTCGCCTCCCACGACGGAGGCCGAACTGCTTGCACGTGCACACGGCCTTGCCGGCACTACGCTGGCCCAACTCGCCACCACCCTGAACCAGACGGTGCCACAGACATTGCACCATGCCAAGGGCTGGCCCGGCCAGTTGATAGAGCGGGCACTCGGCGCCACCGCCGCCTCCCGCCCCGAACCCGACTTCCAGCTCATCGGCGTGGAACTCAAGACCGTGCCCGTCAACCGCCTGGGACGACCGCGTGAATCGACCTATGTCTGCACCGTCGCACTGGGCGAGCGTGATGAAGTGCACTGGGAAGACTCGCTGGTGTGCAAAAAACTGCGCCGCGTACTGTGGATGCCACTGGAGGCCGAACCTGCGATTCCCCTGGCGCAAAGACGCCTGGGGGCCCCGCTGTTGTGGAGTCCGGACTCCGAGGAAACCGCAGTGCTGCGCCGTGACTGGGAAGAACTGATGGAGTTGGTCAGTCTGGGGCGACTGGATCAGATCAGCGCGCGTCATGGCGAAGTGCTCCAGATCCGCCCCAAGGCCGCCAACGCCCGCGCGCTGCGCAAGACGACCGATGAAAACGGCGCCCCCCTGCTCACCCTGCCGCGCGGCTTCTATCTGCGCAGCCTGTTCACTGCGGCCCTGCTGGCCCGTCATTTTGTACTGAGTTAACCGGCTCGGCGGCGAACGCGGTGATGAGGGCTAACACGGGCGCCCTGGGCCAAGCGCTCAACCCAACTGCAACACGGTACGCGGGTGGCGAACACGCAGGTAGACGGTGACCAGAGCGATCAGGACAATCAGCGGTAGCACCCCCAGATTCACCGCCCGCCAACCAAAGAAGTGCAACAGGGCACCGGATGACAAGGACGCGATAGTGACCATGCCAAAGACCAGGAAATCATTTAATGCCTGCACCTTTGCCTTCTCCGCCGGGGCATAGACCGCAGTGAGCAGTGTGGTGCCACCGATAAACAGGAAATTCCAACCAATGCCCAATGCCACCAGGGCCACCATGAACTGCACCACGCCGGTACCGGACAAATTGATCGCCACACAGGCCAGCATCAATACACTGCCGAGCAGGATGATGTTCAACACTCCGAAGCGCCTGATGAGGTGTCCGGTCACAAACGAGGGCACATACATGCCCAGCACATGCCACTCGATGACAAAGGCGGTATCACCGAAGCTATGCCGGTACGCCTGCATCGCCAACGGCGTGGCCGTCATCACCAGCGACATGATCCCGTAACCCAGCATGGCACTCAACAAGGCCACAATAAACACCGGCTGGCGCACGATGCGCGCCAGCGCCCGGCCCTGAGCATGCTGTTCATGCTCACTGGGCCGAGGGATATTCAGCCCGGACAGCACCAGGAACAACAACACATAGATCAACGCCAGTGCGATAAAACTGCCCAAAAAAGGCGCACTGGCTACACTGTCTCGCGTCAGCCTGGCCAACGTCGGTCCGACCACCGCAGCCACCACGCCGCCAGCCAGGACATAGGCAATGGCGCGACTGCGAAAATCGTCCGCACTGACATCCGCAGCGGCAAACCGATAATAGACCCCAAACCCGTTGGCCATACCGATCCCCACCGAACCCAGATTGAACCACAGAAACTGCACAGTGAAAATGCCGTAGGCACACAAACCCGCTCCGACCAGAGCCAGTACGGCACCCAACAGAAAACCCGTACGCCGACCGGTGCGCTTCATCAACATGGAGGCGGGGATCGTGGTCAGCATCGTCGCCAGAAACTGCAGGGCCAGCGGCAAAGTGGCCAGGGCCACATCCGATGCGAGCCGTGCGCCCACCAGCGCCGCCGTGGTAATCATCAGGATATTGCCGGCCATCAACAGCGACTGGGCGATGGCCAACCGCCACACTGTCTGCTTCATGATATTCATGCCGTCGGGGTGACACACAGGCCCGGTGTGGAATCCGGGCGCAGAGCAAAGACGGGGGAGACCAGGGGGGTGGACAGCCGGTTCACATCACCACCGAAAGGGTCATCACGACAGGTCGGCCTGCGGCTGTATCACCGCTTTGATGCGATCCGACACATCCGGGTGCAGGACATCCAACGGTGTCGAGGAACCGTCCGGGCTGACGATGCGGGCATGAAAGCGGAGCAGCTGACGGGGTTCCTTCACACCACAGGAGTGCGCAATGATACCCACCTCCCGCACCATGCCTTTGACATAGTTCATCACCCGCACGGCCTTGTCTGCAGGGTCGAGGCCACGTTGCAGTTTCAGATTGTGGGTGGTGATGCCCGTGGGGCAGGTATTTTGGTTACACTTCAGTGCCTGGATGCACCCCAGGGCAAACATGAAACCACGCGCCGATGCGACAAAGTCCGCGCCGAGGCACAGGGCCCAGGCCACATCGGTAGGGGTGATGAGTTTGCCCGAGGCGATCACCCGAATCCGCTCGCGCAAACCGTACTCATTGAGCTTATCCACCAGCATGGGCAAGCTCTCGCGCAGCGGCAGCCCCACATCGTCCATCAGCGACATGGGCGCAGCCCCGGTACCGCCATCAGCGCCATCGAGGGTGATAAAATCCGGCGCCGTCTCGATGCCGCGATCCACAATTTCCTGGCACAGGTCATCGAGCCAGCCGTAGGCACCGATGACCACCTTGAAGCCGGTAGGCTTGCCGGTGACATCCCGCACCCGCGCGATCATGTCGAGCAAATCCTCGACGGAGTCAATCTCCGGATGACGGTTAGGACTGATGGAGGCCTGGTGGACAGGAATTCCCCGGATGGCGGCGATCTCCGCAGTGACCTTTACCGCCGGCAGGATCCCACCCTTTCCCGGCTTGGCACCCTGGCTGAGTTTGAGTTCGAACATCTTCACCTGCTCGTGGGCCGCCAGCGCACGCAGGTGCCCATAATCGAGCCGACCCTGCCTATCGCGCACACCGTACTTCGCCGTGCCGATCTGAAACACCAGATCGGCACCTCCCTCCAGGTGATAGGGTGACAGTCCCCCCTCGCCGGTATTGAGCCAGCACCCCGCCATCTTCGCCCCCCGCGACAAGGCCTGCACCGCAGGACGGGAGATGGCACCGTAGCTCATGGCGGAGATATTCAACAAGGCATCGGTCACATAGGGCCGGGCGCAATACGGCCCCAGGGTGATCGGTTGTGTCGCCACTGCGTCCTCGTCCAGGGTCGGGAACGGGCAATTGACGAACAGCACGGTCCCGGTCCGGCGCAGGTCCCGGGTCGACCCAAAGGCTACCGTGGCGTCGATATTCTTGCCAGCCCGGTAGACCCAGCTGCGCTGTGCCCGATTGAAGGGTAGTTCTTCGCGGTCCATCGCGAAAAAATATTGTCGGAAAAACTCGCCCAGATGTTCAAACAGGGAACGAAAACGACCCACCACAGGGAAGTTGCGCCGGATGGCATGCCGGGTCTGGGTGACATCAACGACAAACAGGACCAACACATAGAGTACGCTCAGACCAACCAGGGTCACAAACAGGACCGCCATCCCTTCCAGGGTAGCAAATAGAATAGCTGAGAAATTATCGCCGAACATGGGCCCGTTGTCTCCTGCACTACGCTATATCGACACATCGCAGCGCGGACCCTCAGTACCCAACCCAGGCACGCGCTCCCCATGCCCGGGCGTGGACCGTCGGCCACCTGAACAATAGACCAGGCCGCGACGACAGAGGCGACCTAATTTTCGTTGTTCGCCACGGGCACATCACTTATCTAATACGCGCTACGGTGCGTCAAGGATTTCCTCAAACACAACGAGTTCGACGGAAAAACCCGCCTCACCCTGATTGGCCTATGCGCGTCGGTGATGACTATACTGCCAGCCTGAACCTCTCCATCCGACAACCAGGAACACCACCATGCCCCACCCTCCTGAGATGCCCGCACCGCCCCCATGGTCTACATCACCTGCACAACACAAGGCCAACACCTGTGCCCTGTTCGACCGACTCGCACCCGGTTATGACGACGCCTCACAGCGGTTTTTCATCTTTGCGGCTGACCGCCTGGCGGCCTGTATGCGTCCCACCCCCGGCGAGAAGGTACTCGATGTCGCCACGGGCACGGGGCATGTCGCCACTGCAGCTGCACAGGCCGTCGCCGGTGGCAATCGGGGCGGCCGGGTACAGGCCATCGACCTGTCACCGGTCATGCTCGAACAGGCCGTCGCGAATACCCGCCGTCTGGGCCTGACCAACGTCGACTTTCAACTCATGGACGGCGAGGCGCTGGAGTTCAAGAGTGGTTATTTCGACGTGGCGACCTGCGGGTTCGGTCTGTTCTTCTTGTCCAATATGGACGCAGCGCTGCGCCAGTGGCACCGCGTCCTCAAACCGGGTGGCCGTGTTGGATTCAGCAGCTTTGGTGCCACGGCCTTCCAGCCGCTCGGGCAACGGTTCGAGGAGCGACTTACCCACTATGGCATTGCACCTGCGGCGTTTATCGCCCAGCGACTCATCGATCCGGGCGTTTGCAAAGCCCTGTTAGCGGCAGCGGGTTTTGTCGACATCGAGGTCAGAACCATGCAACTCGGTTATCACCTGCATAGCGAACAGGACTGGTGGAACATCGTCTGGAACACGGGATTTCGCGCACGCCTCGAGCCACTCTCCCCGGTTCAGCTCGCCACCTTTCGTGCCACCCATCTCGAGGAGGTCCGCACACTGGCCACCGGGGACGGCATCTGGCTTGATGTCGCCACCCTGATCACCACCGGATGCCGACCCGCTGACTGAGCATCCGGCATTGAGCGACCGGGCGCCGCGCATGCCAGAGCAGATGAACCACCACCGGTGGGTTTATTTCTACTTGATCAGGAGATCATTCTTGACTGATCGGACGCCATCCACACCGGCGGCGATCACCCCGGCCCGCGCCCTTTCCCTGCTTGATGAGACAAAACCACTGAGCTGTACTTCATCCTTGAAGGTTCTGACCGAGATGGAAAAGCCCCGGGTAAGGGGATCATCGAACAGGCGGGTCTTGATCTTGCTCGTGATAACACTGCTGTCCAGGTACTGGCCCGTGCTTTCCCGCGTAGACGTACTGGCGCAGCCGGACAGGACAAAGGCACTCATCAGAAAGAACAACAGGACGGATACGGCACGGGTATTGGCTTTCATGCTTGAACCTCGCGAACGGGAATAATGAAGTATGGATCAGGCAGGGAGAAGGGACAGCGGCGAACCGGCACCGGGTCGCAACCGCGACGGCCCCCTGCGCTCCCCGCACGGATACTAGCACAGCACCCGGAAAAAGGTGTGTCCAGGCACACACTGGCCACCGGCACACCCGCGCATCATCCTTACTGAGGGCCGGTGCGAAACGCTGTGGTACCCTAGCACCAGATTTGGGCGCATTTTACTGTGCCGGTGAGCCAGCGCCTCACAGCGTGCAGGTCACTCAAACACCTGCGTGGTATCGCACCGCCGCACAGTGCGGCCATCTTTACAACTGGAGACCCGGAATGCCACGAACGATGTCCCACACCTTGCAGGCCCGCATTCATACCCGTGGACGAGGCCTCAGCACCCACTGGCAGATCAGCCTCATCGCGCTGCTGGTATGTGCCTTGCTTGCCGGCCTGCCCGCCCTGTCCAGGGCCGAGGCCTATCCTCCGGTCCTCAAGCCCTACCTCAACAATGGTCTGAAGGTGACAAAGCGTTTCGCTGCGGCATCGGGCCTGACTGGCTGGGTCGTCCTGCACCAGGGGCAACACACGGTGCTGTTCACCACTGCCGATGGCAAGACACTCATCTCTGGCGCCCTGATCGATGAACAGGGGAAAAATCTCACCGCCAGTTACGCCCGCCGCTACATTCCCAAACCGGACTTCAGCCAGGTCTTCAGCGAACTGGAAACGAGCCATTACATTACCGAGGGCACGCTCAAGGCCCCCAAAAAGATAATCTATATCTTCACCGACGCCAACTGCCCGTTTTGCCACAAGACCTGGCTGTCCCTGCAGCCCTATGAAAAAGCGGGTCTACAGGTCCGCTGGGTCATGGTGGCGGTACTGGGGCCCAACAGCATGAACAAGGCCATTGAGGTCATGGCCTCGAAGGATCGCCTGGCGGCCTTCCGCACTGACATGGAACACTTTGGCAGTGGACGTGCCGTCGCGGCGGGCATGACTCCGCAGGCCAAACCGGCTGAAGCCGACATCATGCGCCAGCAAACCGCATTGATGACGCGTTTTGGCATCCAGGGCACACCCGGCCTCGTCTGGAAAAACGCCGCCGGTAAAGTGATGATCAAATTCGGCATGCCTCTCCCATCTGAAATCCCCGGCATCACCGGACTACCTCGTCAGACGACAACGTCACTGTCGTTGTCACGCCACGAATAACACCGACGCCCGATAGGCCATCCCCGCCCTGAACGTCGCGATCCAGGGCGGGGGTATCAGGAACCATCACCCACCACCGGTAGCGTGTCTGCCAGGCCCTTATACGCCTTGTCCTGCTTCTTCATCGCCTCGGTCAATGCCTGTACCCGCCCTTCCAGGGCCTGGAACCGTGCCTTGAGCCGCCTCTGGCGTACCTGTTCCTCCACCATCGCCTTGCGCGCACGGTGCAGTTCCTGGCGCAGGACACCCAGATTCTGCCGGTTCAGGACCGCGTTGTCCGGCAACGATTCCAGCAAACGCGCGGGGGTAGGCGACACCGTCTCATGCCCAGCTTGTCCGGCCAACACGCCTGCGCTCCACATGACGCACAGCACGCAGCTCAGCCCCACTATGCCACCACGCACACCCATCACCACCGCCTCATATCGTCCCGGCCTCCGGGCTCTGCTATGCTTGAACACGCCACACCTTCTTTTCATGCCTGGGAACCCATCGCCAATGTACAGGCTCTATCAGGCCCTCAATCTACAGGAAGCCCATCTGCTCCTGCACCAGTTTGAGCAGGCCGATATTCGCGTCCACCTGTTCAATGAATACGCCCAGGGCGCTCTCGGCGACATCCCCTTCCCCAACGCCTATCCAGAGATCTGGCTCGATAACGCGCACGACCTGCCACAGGCCCGTCACATCGTCACCTGCTTCGAGCAACGCACCGACCCCCAGGGCGCGGTGCGTTGTACCCACTGTGGCGAGGACAACCCGGATAATTTCGAAACCTGCTGGCACTGCGGCACACCACTACACAGCGCATAGCGCTTGCATCACGCAGGGTGGACCGCGCCACAACGCTCGGGCCATAAAGACCGCTACGGCGGTTATCCATACGTTTCCTGCCCCGCGCAGTGTGCGGTTTTGTGCTGTATTCTACAGAACATATCGCGACCAATTGCGAGACTGGTGTTATGCGCGTTTGCAAACCGCACCCCGTGCATCATACGTGAATGCGGACCCGACCCGGGCAAAACTCCATCATGGCCAACCCAAAACTACCGTCCCTGTCCAGCCAACCGGCCACGCACCCCGACCAGCACCGGACTGAGACCATGACACACGACAACGCTGCCCTGAGCAGCACGGCCCTGGCGGCTCTGCCCCTGTTCCATGGTGAGCAGCCAGACACGCTCGCCTGGCTGCTCACTGTCAGTACGGTGCGCGAACTGGCCAGCGACGAGGTCCTGCTCAGCCCGAAACAGCCCAACCATACTTTCTATATCCTGCTCAGCGGCGAAGTCGATATCCGCCTCAATGCCGAGGACACCAGCGGTCATACCCGGCTTGGCCCGGGACATTGCATCGGCGAAATGTCTATTATTGATGCCACCCTGCCTTCCGCCACCGTTGTCACCCGTCAGCCTTGCCGTCTGCTCGCCCTCGACGGCGAAACGCTCTGGGCACTCATCAACCGCTCGCACACGGTGGCGCGCAACCTGCTCTATATTCTCGCTGCCCGTGTGCGCCGGAACAACCAGGCCCTCGAACAAAGCCTGCAACGCCAACAGGCCTGGGCACACAGTGCCCAGAATGACGCCCTGACCGGACTCTACAACCGCCGTTGGCTCGATGACATCCTGGCCAGTCATGTCATCCGCTTTGCCCTTGAGGGCCGGACCCTGGCGCTGATCATGCTCGACGTGGATCACTTCAAGCCCTACAACGACACCTACGGCCACCTGGCCGGTGATCGGGCCCTGCGCACCATCGCTGGCACCATTCACGAGAACATTCGCACCACCGATGCTGCGGCCCGCTACGGTGGTGAAGAATTCGTTATCCTCATGCCGGACACCCAGGACATAGATGCACAGATCATCGCCGAACGGCTGTGTCAGGCCATCCGCAACCAACCCATCAGTGACAGTGACGGCCGGGCGCTACCGGGCATCACCGTCTCCATCGGTCTAGCCCGGTTCCAGCCAGGCCAGTCTGTCGAACAGCTACTGGCCGCCGCCGACAAAGCCCTGTATCGCGCCAAGCATGCCGGGCGCGATCAGGTCGCGGCCTGAGACCCGACTGCGCACATACCCCGCTCCGCCAAGGCGCATCGCACAAGCATCAGGGCACCGGCACTCGCCGTCGCTGACACACAAACCTGCACAAGCCGACGAACAGGCCCTACAATAGACCCGCGTCCAACCCGCAGGAGACGGCGAGTGAAATTGAGTGTAGAGACATTTCGCACCTGGGAACACAAGAGCATCACCCTGCTCGGCATGTCCGGCGTGGGCAAGACCCGGTTGGCCAACATGTTGCGCCAACACAACTGGTTTCATTACTCGGGGGACTACCGCGTCGGCACGCATTACCTCGACGAGCCCATCCTCGACAACATCAAGCACCAGGCGATGCAGATCCCCTTCCTGCGTGACCTGCTGCACTCGGACTCGCTGTACTTCTGCAACAACATCACGGTAGACAACCTGCAGCCAGTCTCCAGCTTCCTCGGCAAGCTCGGCAACCCCGAGCAGGGTGGTCTGCCACTGACCGAGTTCAAACGCCGCCAGGAACTGCATCGCGTGGCGGAGGTTGCCGCCATGCGCGATGTGCCAAGCTTCATCGACAAGGCACGGGCCATCTATGGCTATCGGCATTTTATCAATGATGCCGGCGGCAGCATGTGCGAGCTGAACGACCCGGCCCTGCTGCGTCTACTCGCCAAGCACACCCTGATCCTCTATATCAAAGCGACGGCGGACGACGAACGGGCCCTGATCCGGCGTGCGGTCGACGACCCGAAGCCCCTGTATTACCGTGAAGCCTTCCTCGACGAACAACTGGCTATTTACATGCACGAGAATATCCTGCCCTATGTGGCCATGGTCGATCCGGATGCCTTTGTACGCTGGATGTTTCCGCGCCTGTTTCGCACCCGCATCCCGCGCTACGAAACCATCGCCGCCGAATATGGCTACACCGTCAGCACCGATGAACTGGCCGAATTGCACAATGAGGCCGACTTCATCACCCTGCTGGGGACCGTGGTGAGCCGTCAATCCTGAGTCTCGTACCGGGTACGGGCGCGACGACCGACATCACCCCAGGAATGCATTACCAACCGGGGCCAAGCGCTCCTCAAACGATGGAAACACCACCATGCCCCTTGTTGCCAACTCAGATCTACCCGCCTTCGAACGCCTCCAGCAAGAGGGCGAGACCATCGTCGCGAATGAGACCGCACTGCACCAGGACATCCGCGAGTTGCACATCGGTCTGCTCAACATGATGCCCGATGCCGCACTGGCCGCCACCGAACGCCAGTTCTTCCGCCTCATCGGCGAGAGCAACCAGATCGCCCAACTCTACATGCATCCCTTCACCCTCGATGCGCTTGAGCGTGGTCCAAAGGGCCGGGCCCATGTGGCGCAATTCTACGAGTCCTTCGATCAAATCCGCGCACAGGGACTCGATGCCCTCATCATCACCGGTGCCCAACCCGTCCACCCGGACCTGTCCCAAGAACCCTTCTGGGCACCACTCAACGCGGTCGTCGACTGGGCTCACGAACACGTCACCTCAACCCTGTGCTCCTGTCTGGCCACCCATGCGATTATGGCATTCCGCTATGGCAAGCAGCGCCGCCCGCTGGGTTTCAAGCGCTGGGGGGTCTACCCGCACCGGGTGGTCAAACGCAAGCACCCCCTGGTCAGCGGCGTCAATACCCGCTTCGACGTGCCGCATTCACGTTTCAATGACATCTCGCGCGCCGACTTCGAGGCGGCCGGATTGAAGGTCCTGGTGGAGAGTCCCGAGGCTGGAGTACACCTGGCGGTGAGCGAGGATCAATTCCGTATCGTCTTCTTCCAGGGCCACCCCGAGTACGACCTGATCAGTCTGCTCAAGGAATACAAGCGCGAAGTCAAACGCTTCTTCGCCAAGGCGCGGGAGGACTACCCGGCGTTTCCAGAAAATTACTTTCCCCTGCAAATTGAGGCACTCCTGGACGAATACCACACGCAGGTGGCCACTGCACGGTCCGCCAATGAAACCATGCCCGCCTTCCCCGAGGCCCTGCTCATTCCTCGGCTGGACAACACCTGGCATGACTCGGCCGAAGCCGTGCTCAACAACTGGATAGGCCGGGTCTACCAGCTCACCAGCATGGACCGACGGCGGCCCTTTCAGGACGGCATCGACCCGAGTGACCCGCTGGGCCTGCGCCACCACCCCTGATACCGCACTTGTCCTGAATACCCGTTCCGAAAACTCAACATACGCATTTCCATGCCGATCTGTGACCTCCGGGCCACGGGGTACAGGCTCCAACACTCTAACGTCGCCGGGGATTTTTCCGGGAATTTCCCTCGGCATCACCTGCCCCCGCCGGATATGTCTGGTTATATTCGGTTCAACCGGGCACATGCTGGCGCAAAAAGCGATCCAGCTGATTGGCAAAGGCTTGGCGATCACCTTGATTCAGCGCCGCCGGCCCTCCGGTATTGATGCCGCTGCCACGCAGCGTATCCATGAAGTCCCGCAGCGCCAGGCGTTCACCGATATTCTCCTGGGTGTAGAACTCACCCCGAGGATTCAGCGCGTAGGCCTCTTTCCCGATGACCTCCGCCGCCAACGGAATGTCGGCGGTGATCACCAGGTCTCCCGCATGCACCTCGGCCGCAATGCGCTTGTCGGCCACATCAAAGCCGGCACCCACCCGTATCGTATTGATAAAGGGCGACGGCGGCGTGCGCAACACCTGATTGGCGACCAGCGTCACTCTGATCTGCACGCGGTTCGCAGCACGAAACAGTATCTCTTTCACCACACCCGGGCAGGCATCGGCATCCACCCATATCTGCATCGTTCAGACTCCCGCCTGCGCCACCGGCAGATACTGCTGTCTATCGGGCACCCGGGTCGGCTCCGGCAGAACCGCGAGCGCACCGTCCATCCACATGGCGATGAGGGCAAACCACCTCGACCAGAACAACATCAACCCTGCACCCCTTTCTCATTGCGGTGAAACAACATAAAACCACCCACAATCAGCACCAGCCCCGCCACATGGAATGCATGCAAGTGCTCGTGTAGAAAAACCATGGCCAGCACCGCGGTGAAGACTGGCACCAGACAGATAAACAGGCCTGCGCGGCTGGCACCGATGAGTTCCACACCACGATTCCAGAACAGGTATGCAAGGATAGATGGGAACACCGCAACGTACAAGATACCGCTCAGCAGTGCCGGACTCCACAGCTGCGCACCATGCCGTGCCGATTCGCGCAGATAAAACGGCAACAACAACAGCGTGCCCAACACAAAGATCGTCTGCAACAGGCTCAGAGGATGCACCGTAGGGCGCTTGCGCAATAACACGGAATACAGTGCATACAAGACCACTGCCAGCAACATCCACAGGTCGCCTGCCACGAAACGCCAGTGCACCAACGCAAGCGGATTGCCGCGCAACACGATTACCACCGCACCGAGCATGCTCAACACCACACCCAGGGCGCCACGATGCGACACGCGCTCACCGTAGAGTAACAGTGCGAACACCACAATGAAGGCGGGCATAGCCGCCTGGATCAGTGCGATATTGGTCGCGGTGGTGGTCTGTGCTGCGGTATAGAGCAGAGTGTTAAAACAGGCAATACCGAGAAAGGCCAGGACCAACACGATGCGCCAGGCCTGCAACAATGCCCGCCCGTCACGCACGAGCGCCCGCCAGGTAAACGGTATGAGAAACAAGGTGGCCAAAAACCAGCGCCAGAAGGCGAAGGACACGGGCGGAATACTGGCATGCAGGGCACGACCGATAATGGCGTTCCCGGCCCAGAACAACGTGGCCAGCGAGAGCAGCAGATAGGCCATGCGTGGGCTGTGCGCGGCAAGGAGGCGATCAAACATGGACGCAGGGGACCGACTTGTGGGACAGAACTATCGTACACATTATAATGCTCCTGCCCCGATTCCACCAATGGCACGGCCCCCAAACCCTGCGGGTAGCCCCAGACGCCACCCCGCCTCCATCCCAGCTACTCCACCGGTGGTGCGGGGATCAGGATAAGCCGTTGCGAATACCCCTCGATCTTCACCTGCAGGTAGCGAAGGGTCCATTTATCATCTGCCTTCGTGGCCTCCACATAGACCGTGCCACTCGCCTTCGGGCCGGAAATGGCATAGCTGATGGCGGCCCTGCCCTGCACGCCACGGGTCTCAACGCCACCACGTGGAAAGCCGGTTTCCATCGGCAACCCAAACACGGCCACCGTCACGTTGTCGTGTTTCAGCAAATCCGCCGACAGCCGGTAGGCTCCTGAGTCCCTCAGCATCGTCAATCGCTGTACGCCCACACCTGCAATCAGGGCAATGCTCAGGGCATAGACGACCACTGCGCTCAGCGCCCACTTGCGCTGTATCGCACGAAAATGCGCGACGCTGCGCCAACGCCGGTTGCGCCAGGCCCAGGCGTTGCCCTCCACGCCCAGCACAAACAGCATCACCACATTGACCAACGGCACAAACATCAACAGCGCGATAAAGGTATTATTGCCCAGCCCCCAAATCCAGTTCAGCAGGAACGCCCCCCAGTTCCAGCCCCGCAATTCAACCGGTACCTGTGCCCCCCGCCCCTGCCCGGACGTATTTTGTTCCCGCGTACCCACGACCACCTCCCCCTATGTACGACTCGCGTAAATAACCCGGGCCAGCCTCGTCGCCGCCACCATCAACTATCCAGCATGTCTTTCAGAGTCAGTGCGCAGACCTTCAATACGGCGATGCGCGCATAGAGCTTGTCATTGGCCGGAATGAGATGCCAGGGTGCGTATTCGGTACTCGTACGCACGACCATTTCGTTGATGGCTGCCTTGTAGTCATCCCATCTCGCACGATTACGCCAGTCCTCGTCGCCTATCTTATGTTCTTTGTACGGCGTCTGCTCACGCTGTCGAAAACGGCACAACTGCTCATCCTGATCGATGTGCAACCAAAACTTCATCAGTGCGGTGCCATGATTGCTCAACTGTTCCTCAAAATCGTTGATCTCATGATACGCATGCGCCCATTGTGCGGGGCGGGCAAAGCCCTCGACGCGTTCGACCAGCACCCGCCCGTACCATGACCGGTCGAACAGGGTCGCGTAACCATCGCGCGGCAAGTGACGCCAGAAACGCCACAGGTAATGATGTGCACGTTCCTCATCGCTCGGTGCCGCCACTGCCACCACGCGATACAACCGCGCATCAATCGATTGAATCAACCGGCGTATCGCCCCACCCTTACCGGCGGCATCCCAGCCCTCGAACATCAACACATAGGAACGCCGCGCATGAAAGGCCGCCCAGGCAAGACGGTTGACCTCACCCTGCCAATGTACCAACTCGCGTTTGTAGTCATCCCGCGCCAAGTGCAATTGCAAATCGACATGATCGAGCACGCTACGCTGCGCCGTCGCCGCCTCCGGCAGCGAGGGCGCGTGTGAGGTCTTGAGCACCTCAACGGTAGCAGCAACGCCCAGGCGTGTCTCCATCGCGCTGAGCAGGGTGCGACCAATCGTCAAATCGCGATAGCGCTGGTCCGTCGCCTCGATTAGATACCAGGGGGCCTCCCCGGTATCGGTCCCGCGTACGACATGGCTGCTGATACGCACAAAGTCCTTGTAATGCTTGGCATAGCGCGCCGTCTCCGGTGCCATACGCCAGTGGCTATGCGGGTTCTTGCGCAATCGTTTGATGCGCCGGGCCTGTTCCTTCTCCGGCAGATGACACCAGAACTTGACGACCAATACCCCCGCGCGCACCAGCATGCGCTCCGTATCGACGATGTGGGTCAGTTCCATGGCCTGCATGGAGTCGTTTGCGCCAGCGTCACTCTGTGTGCCCGCTGGTTCAAGGAGAGGGGAGGTGTACCACCCACCGAATAAAATGCTGATGGCACCGGCTGCCGGCAGAGTACGCCAGTAGCGCCACCAGCGTGGGCGCTGTTTCTCTTCATCGGTCTCGTCCCAGTAGGCATGCACCTCGACACCGCGCGAATCCAGCCATTCAAACAGCCGGTTGACGACCTCGCCCTTGCCCGCACCGGCCACCCCCGCAACGATAATCACCACCGGTATACCGACCGCGCGTACCGCACGCTGCACCTCCAGCAGGTGCAGGCGCAAATCGGGGATCGCCTTCTTATAGGCTTGCTTATCGAGTGTACGTCCCAGCTCCGCTGCCTCAAACATCACCGTTCCTTATCTGAGAAACCTTCTCTTCAAGCTTAATACAGATATCCAGACGCCACGCACCGGCCGGGCGTATGTCCGCCATCGCCCACGCAGTCGGCATGACCAGGAGGGACACCCCCGAATGCACGCCACGTGGCAAAGACGAGAGTGCCACCCTGGCCGAGTCCTGCAACCGCATGTGTCGCAGCCGCAACAACGCCATGTGCCTGTTGCAGGAATAGGCCCACATTCCGGGCGAAGGGTAAAGCGCGGCGCCTTGAGTTAGGGTGTATCTTCGGTGGGCAATGGGCCAGCAAGCATGGCGCGACGGCTCTTCGGCGTCTCCAGACTGATACGGCCCAGGGCACCGCAACGGTAGTCCTTCAACAGGATCAGTGCGGCTGCGTCCAGGTCCGGTCCACCGCCCTTGCGGCGCAGAGCACACCGCCTGGCAACGGCTTCGATGACGTCCACGGCCACCAATCCGTCCACAGCGCATCCATAACGGGCGGAAATCAGAGCGGGGTAGTCGGCAAGCAGAATATCCGCCAGAAAGGTGGCCACTTCCTCATCGATCACGGCCTTGCGTCCCACCGCATGGCTCGCGGCCAGCATGAGGCCGTCGCTCGGATGTTCAATCCTCGGCCACAACAAGCCCGGCGTGTCGGTGAGCGACATGTGGTCGTTCAATTCGAAGCGCTGCTGGCCCTTGGTCACCGCAGGTTCGTCGCCCACTGCAGCCACTCTGCGCTTCAACAAGGCGTTCATCAGGGTGGACTTGCCCACATTGGGGATGCCCATAATCATCATGCGCAGCGGCTTCAGTCTGCTGCCGCGATGGGCGGCAAGGGCCAGGCACAGGCCGGGCACCTTGGCCACGTTGCCCGCTTTCTTGCAGGACAGCGCTACCGCCCTGACGCCCTTCTGTCCGTTGTAGGCATTAAGCCAGGCCTGGGTAACCGCAGGATCCGCCAGATCGGCCTTGTTGAGAATTTTCAGGCAAGGGCGCTGGCGGTGCAGGCGCAGTTCATGGATGATCGGGTTGCAGCTTGCCTCGGGCAGGCGGGCATCCAGCACCTCGATAACGACGTCGATCCGGGCCATGGTGTCGGCCGCTTTTTTGCGTGCTGACACCATGTGACCGGGGAACCATTTAATGGACATCTGCAGTCAACAATCCAATCAAAACCTGATTTTACCCCGCCTAGTCCGCCACGTCATAGCCACCGCAAACATGTTTTTTCGCACTGGCACCTTGGTGCACGCGCCGATAATGACAGCGGGTACACAGTTGGCAGTCACCTGTTAGCCCAAAGCCGTAATGTCCCCTTTGTCCCAAGCTAAAATGTCTCCTGGTCGGGTTAGTTTGAGGAGGGCAGATCATGAATGAGTTTAGCAAGTACGTAGGACTAGATACACACAAAGAAACAATTGCGGTAGCGATTGCTGATGTTTGTGGCGGAAAAGCCCGGTATTGCGGAAAAACAGCCAATACGTCAGAGGCGATTAACAAGTTAGTCACAAAGCTGTCTGCTGATGGCGATGCCCTTTCCTTTTGTTGTCTGGACAGAGCGGGTGAGCTCACCCCGGTCCGGGTACCCAACCAGGAGCAGGAAGCCATGCGTGACCTGACACGGTTACGTGAAGACATGAAAGGTCTGGAGCACGTGACGAAGCAACACCTGAATGCCTTTTTGCTGCGTTATAGCCGACATTATAATGCCTGTAAAAGTCGTTGGACTCAGGCCCATTTTCGCTGGATGGAAGGACTTAAGTTTGGCGTTGTCGTCCAACAGATAGTTTTTCAGGAATATAGGTATACTGTCCGCTGAATCGCGGAGGGCGCTACGACTATCCTTGTGTTCAGCGGTCGCTATAAAGAGGTTTCCGAGCAAAAACAGCGGGCTTTAGATGAGCGTTACCAGATCAATCCGGAACGCTTCGTTAAGGGCCACCCGGCAGTCAAGTTGCCCCCAGCTTGCGTGGCCATCAACCCTCTGCTCACCGAGGACGGGGACAAGACATGGGCC
>VAOW01020108.1_pt1 | contig 57590 bp, 52 predicted proteins | sample 3393921 | NCBI WGS metagenome assembly VAOW01 (sample SAMN08290428, study PRJNA428436) | hydrothermal vent metagenome | isolation source: Deep-sea hydrothermal vent chimney | place: Indian Ocean: Southwest Indian Ridge | depth 2742 m m | reverse complement strand
TCAGCCAGAAGCAAGCTTCTGCTGTTACCGTTCGACTTGCATGTGTTAAGCATACCGCCAGCGTTCAATCTGAGCCATGATCAAACTCTTCAGTTTAATACTCAAATTTTATTTCTTTGCAGGTTACTTGCTCTTTGAGAAAGTAAGAAACCTGTTGCTAGCCTGACATCCGATACACGTATCTTCAGTCATCTAGCCTGTTTCTGACCTTGCCAATGCAAGCACCCACACAAACTATCTGATCCTAATTGTAAAAGAACTTGTTGGAACATTTAGCCCAACAAAGAAGCGGAAGTTTAGCAGATTCTTGTTCTGCCTGGCAAGCGTTTTATGAAATAATTTTTTATTTAAGTCCTTGTCTTACGAACCAAATAAATGCCTGCCTCAACCGAGGAGCGCATCATACATAAAAGCTTTTCAGCTGTATATCTTTTTTTTATTTATTTTTTAAATTTACTTCTTTTAGGCCGTAATCCTGTGCATTTCCAGCTATTGTATTGCCGCCTAATTACACTCATACTGTGCGCAGCCTGCGCTGTATTCAGGCCAGGCACCACCGGTGACGCAGCGAATTAACCGCTTGGCGGATAAATAACCCGCTATTTCTCAGCAACTCACTAAGACACGCTTAATTCGGTATTTAAAAAATCGTTATGACCACTGCTAATTTACTCAATCTCGAAACCAGCCCTTATCTTTTGCAGCACGCCGAGAATCCGGTGCACTGGTACGCATGGAATAACACCAGCCTGGCGCTGGCCAAAACCAAAAACAGACCAATCCTGCTTTCAATCGGATATTCAGCCTGTCACTGGTGCCATGTGATGGCGCATGAATCTTTTGAGGATGCCTCAATAGCTAGAATCATGAACCAGTACTTTATTAATATAAAAGTCGATAAAGAGGAGCGACCCGATCTAGATAAGATATATCAAAATGCGCACTCCATGCTTACCGAGCGCGCTGGCGGCTGGCCGTTGACGGTCTTCCTCTCGCCAGGTGATCAGATGCCTATTTTTGCCGGGACGTATTTTCCCAGTAAGCAGCAATATGGGCTACCTTCATTTGAGCAACTATTAATGCACATGCATGATGTCTGGAAAAATCGTAAAACCGATATTGAGAAACAGTCTACCTCGCTGCATGAGGCTTATCAACGTCTTCACGAGACCCCTTCCTTTACCTCGAAAACACTTTCTGCACTACCGATTGACGTTTCTCGCAACCAGATTGAACAACAATTCGATAGCAAAAGCGGCGGTTTTAGCCAGGCACCCAAGTTTCCACACTCACCGATCATTGAACGCGCCCTGCACCACTGGGCACTGGCTGAACACAATAAACCCTCCGATCCACATATTCTGCATACCGCTTTACATAGCCTGAAAAAAATGTGCAATGGCGGCATTTACGACCACCTGGGCGGCGGCTTTTGCCGTTATTCAACCGATGCCGACTGGATGATTCCTCATTTCGAAAAAATGCTTTATGACAATGGACCTTTACTGGCACTGTACTCACAAGCATGGTGCATTAGCAACAAAACGTACTTCTATAATACGGCTACTGAAACAGCGAACTGGGTCATTCGTGAAATGCAATCACTCGAAGGCGGGTATTATTCAGCCCAGGATGCCGACTCTGAAGGTATTGAAGGTAAATTTTTCGCCTGGCATATTGACGAAGCTAAAGCCGTTATTGATGATGAATGCTGGCCGGTATTTGAACAACGCTTCGGTTTCAACAAACCTGCTAATTTTGAGGGCAAGTGGCATTTACATGGCTACCGCAGCGAAACCGAGCTGGCAAAAAAGCTGAGCATTGACATCGAAACCGTTTCTAATCACCTTCAGCTGGCAAAAAAACAACTCTATGCCCGTCGGGAAATGCGTATTCACCCCGCTCGAGATGAAAAAATGCTGTGCGCATGGAATGGGTTGATGATACACGGCATGGCAGCTGCCGGGCGTCTGCTAAACCAGCCTCTATATATAGAATCAGCCAGACGCGCAGCTTACTTCATAAAAAATAACTGCTGGATCAAGCAGCGTTTATACGCAAACTATAAAGCGGGACGTGCCCAGCTCAACGCGTATCTGGATGATTATGCTTTTTTACTGCAGGGTCTGCTTGAATTACTGCAATGTGAATGGGACGCTTCACTCTATGAATGGTCACTTGAACTGGCCGATACTTTAATCGAGCAGTTTGAAGACCATCAGGGTGGCGGCTTCTATTTCACTGGCCACGATCATGAACAGCTAATTCAGCGCACTAAATCATTTGGTGATGATGCCATTCCATCCGGCAATGCCAGCGCCTGCATTGCGCTGAATCAACTCGGGTATATTTCCGGCCGAACACATTACATTGAAACCGTTGAGCGCTGCATAAAATCCGCCTGGCAAGCAATCAATCAGGCACCCATTTCACATTGCGCCATGATAGACGCACTGAGCGAATACCTTAACCCACCCACCATTCTTATAATAAGAAGCCATAAACAGGACTATACTGAATGCACCGAGCTTACATTTTATCACTACCTGCCTTCAATACTGGTCTTTAACATTCCGGCAGAACAGTTTATTCACTCAACCCTGGCAGCAAAAGAAGCACAGCGAGACACCTGCGCTTACCCTTGCCAGGGGCCACAATGTTACGCGATAATAAAGACTGTCGAAGAAATGCGCCAGCTGATAAAGAATAACAGTTATCGCATTTAAGAATAAAAACCCAAAACACCCATAAAACAGCACTTAAACGGCGCTATCTCCCGCTATTTCACCTTAAGACTCAAAAGACGGATTTTTCCTGCTTGCTAACAACAGACATTAAGTAGTATGGTTGCAACCTGACTTAAATTTAATAGTCAGAAGACTGTCAAACTTAATTACACAAACAACACGAGGATAACGTTATGTCAGACAAACGCAAATTGACCATCATTGCAACCAAAGGAACGCTGGACTGGGCATACCCTCCATTCATTCTTGCCAGTACTGCAGCGGCCTTAGGCATGGAAGTATCCATGTTCTTTACTTTCTACGGCCTGAACCTGTTACTGAAAGATACCAGCAAACTTCGCATTACACCAACAGCCGCACCGGATATGCCAATGAAAATGCCCTGGGGACCTAAATGGTTCAAAAGCATTGACTTCGGCCCTAAAATACCCAATTTATTGTGGAATATCCCCTTTATGGATCCGATCTGCACAACCCTGATGAAGAAAACTATTAGCAACTGCGGCGTAGCCACCATTGCAGAACTGCGTGAACTTTGCCAGGAAGCAGAATGTAAGTTTCTTGCCTGCCAGATGACAGTTGATCTGTTTGGTCATGACACCAGCGCATTCATTGATGGCTGCGATTTTGTTGGCGCAGCCTCTTACTTTGAAGAGTCCGCAGACGCAACACAGTCGCTATTCATTTAGTCAATAAGTCTAAATACTAGCTTGAAAGGGCTGCATTTTGCAGCCCTTTTCATCACGCTAATCAATATTATATTTCCTGCGCCTCCGCATTGCCGCAATGAATCATTGTTTTGGCTTTTTCCCAGTACGCTTCGAGCTCTTTAAGTTCGCAGTCAGCCATTGATTTATTTGTTGCTTGCAGCTGTTGTTCAATACTTTTAAAGCGCGCTATAAATTTATGATTCGCTTTTCTTAGCGCCTGCTCAGGATTGATGTTTAAATGCCGAGCAAGGTTTACACAGGAAAACAGAACATCACCCAATTCCTCTTCGGTTCTCACCAAATCAGCATTCGCCTTAATTTCATCTTTTAATTCACAGATTTCTTCATCCAGTTTATTTAATACCGGCGCAAGTGTTTGCCAGTCGAAGCCTGCAGCAGATGCCCTTTTCTGGATTTTTTCCGCCCAGCACAGCGCAGGGAGTGTCGAGGCGATACCATCCAGCTCACTTTTTACTGAAGTTGCCAGTGGCGCTGCTCTATCACGCTCACTGCGCTTATGCGCTTCCCAATCAAGCATTAGCTGGGCTGCATCTTTTTCGACAACGTCCGTAAACACATGTGGGTGGCGACGGATCATCTTGTCATTAATGGCATTTACAACATCACGAAATTCAAACTCTTCCTGTTCCTGTGCCAACCGTGCATGAAAAACCACCTGAAATAATAAGTCACCCAACTCATCTTTCAGATCACATAAAGCATTACGCTCAATCGCATCCGCCACTTCATAGGCTTCCTCTATGGTGTAAGCTGAGATTGAACTAAAATTCTGTTTTTTATCCCACGGGCAACCTGTTTCTGGATGCCGCAAAGCAACCATAATATCCAGCAATGTCTGTATTTCTTTCACCAGCGCATTAACTCTGTTTCAAACCTGACATAAAAAGACGGGGCAATAAAATTGCACCATTCTTTTACCAATAAACAGGAGTCTGACTGAGCGCTAGAACTCAAATCGTATACCAATATTGGCAGCGTTATCAACATCATAATTAGATCTGTTATTCAAATCCAGCTGTAGGCGACGATAACCAACATACGCTCTGGCACTTGGAGTCACTTCAAACTCCAGAGCAACACGGTACTCCTGCACGCCATTAAAATCGGCAAGACTGGTGATATTCGGCGCATAATAACCTTCTGCGAGCACGGCCAGGGGGATACTACCGGGGAAGACATAACGTACCCGTGCGCCAATCGCCACTGCACCACCATTCTGATTCTTAACCAGACCATTTACGGTACCGGCGTAAGCTTTAATGCCAACCCCAAAGTGCAGGGCTTTTACATCACCAGCGCTAGTACCACTGACCAGTATGGAGGCATTACCAATAAAATCATTCCTGCTATTCACCAGTAAACCAAAACCAATATCAGCACCACCATAGCCAAAACTGGCATTTTGCGTTAAATAGCTCAATTCTGCGGTATTATTACCCAAGCGAAAATCAATCGCACCTGCGTGCGCACTGGTTAGCGTTGCTGTCGATAGTACCAGCATGGATGTCACCATTATATTTTTAACCATCGTATTCTTAAGCATATTCATTAATTACCCCTGCTAATTCTACGGACGTTGCCGTATCAAAATTTTAGCGAATTCTATCATGTGTTATGCGCGGTAAATAGCCTACACATACATATTACTGAAACAGATAAAAAGGATACCGATTATTCAAGACACGCGGTAAATACCTCCATGTAAGCTCGACACCCGCATCCCTGCGGCTGACGGCCTTGAACAATCGGTATCCTTTTTATCCATCCTGTTAGTAAATAAAGTCTATACTCAATATTCATAATCAGGCAATGTCGAGGAAACAGACATGCAATACAAGGTTATACCCGTTATACTTTTGCTAACATTCATTGTTTTTTCGGTACAGGCCAAATTATACAAATGGGTGGATAAACAGGGGCAGACCCATTTCGGAGATAGCATCCCGACACAATACCTGCTTAAAAAACATCAGGAACTGAATCAACAAGGTGATGTCATCAGGCATTTCCCTGCCGCTGAAACTGCCACACAAAAAGCAGGGAAAAGACGTCTCGAAGCAAAACAGAAGAAAATCGCACTGCAAAAAAGAAAAGCCCAGCTGCGTGATCGCGTATTACTGGACACCTATACCTCAGAGCGTGATTTAACCCTGGCAAGAAATGCCAGGCTAGATGCGATAAACTCCCAAATTAACCTCGCAAATTCGATCATAAAAGATTCTAACAACAAGATAAAAATCTTAAATAAACAGATTGCAACAATTAAAGTTTCTGCTCGCAAAGTACCGCAATATATTTTTGATCAACTGAAAAATGAAACCCAGCAGATTAAAGTTCATACCCGAGTTGCGGCAAATGATCAAAGACGGCGTGACGAAATCTTGCAACAGTTTAATGGTTACATTAAGCGTTTCAAAGTACTTAAGGCACAACAGAGAATCGAACACGATAAGTTAATAAAGGCGCGTGAAATTGATGAAGGCTTATGATTTATAAGCATCATCAATTCAACCTTTAATCAGAGTGCCAACACCTTCATCGGTTAGTAGTTCCAGTAATACCGCATGCGCAACACGACCATCAATAATATGTGCCGTTTTTACCCCTGAATTCACCGCATCCAGTGCGCAACTAACTTTAGGCAACATACCGCCATGTATTGTCCCCTCAGCAATCAACTCACTTACGCGTATGGCATCAAGCCCAGTAAGAATTTCATTTTTACTATCTAAAATACCTGGAGTATTGCTAAGCAATAATAACTTTTCTGCCCCCAGTATGCTGGCTATCTTGCCCGCAACCAGATCAGCATTAATATTGTAGGAGGTTGCATTACTGCCGACACCAATGGGCGCGATCACTGGGATGAAGTGACTGCTTTCAAGTGATTTTATCAGCGCTGGGTCAATCGAAGTCACTTCACCAACGTGCCCAAGATCGATAATCTCAGTCACTTTCAAGTCAGGTGTCTTACGTGTAATTTCCATCTTCTTTGCACGTATCATGGAGCCGTCTTTACCCGTTAAACCCACTGCCTGACCACCATTGTGGTTAATTAAACTAACAATACTTTTATTCACCAGACCACCCAGCACCATCTCAACCACATCCATAGTCTCACTATCGGTCACACGCATACCATCAATAAACTCTGATTTCTTACCAATCTTCTCCAGTAATTCTCCGATTTGTGGGCCACCGCCATGAACCACCACCGGGTTAACGCCAACTTGCTTCAGTAAAACTATATCTCGGGCAAAACTATTTTTTAATGCTTCGTCTACCATCGCATTACCACCAAATTTGATGACAATCGTTTTATTATTTAACCGTTGCAGATACGGCAGGGCTTCAGATAAAACACTGGCAGTGTGAGTGGCGGACAGTTTATCCACAATGACTCCTGAGTAGTTGATATAAATAGCTAATGGCAGTATTTTGCCTGTAGTTTTAAATAGATGGAAGTACGAACGTATTTGCGGCTGCTTTTGACACTCTGTTTAGAAGGGCAAAACGAGGTGACTATCTACTGCCAGTAATTGCTGGCGAAAAACCTGCTGGATAGCATCCAGTGTATTGGTGTCATCGGCTTCAAAACGTAATACCAAAGATGGCGTGGTGTTGGAAGGACGCACCAGACCCCAGCCATTTCTGTAGTTGACTCGGATACCATCAATAGTAATTATCTCCGCATCATTAAATTTGGCATTGGCGATAAATTTTTCCATAAATTTATAATGCTCACCTTCCGCAAAATTAATCTGTAATTCGGGCGTGTTGACACTATCGGGTAATTTTTTAAATAAATCAGCCGTGGTTTCTTTCTGCTGACTAATAATTTCCAACATTCGGGCCGCACTGTACAGACCGTCATCAAAACCAAACCAGCGCTCCTTGAAAAAGATATGACCACTCATTTCACCGGCCAGTTCAGCACCGGTCTGTTTCATTTTTGCTTTAATAAACGAGTGTCCGGTTTTCCACATGAGCGGTTCGCCACCCAGTTTTGAGATTACCTCGCCCAGGTTGCTGGTCGATTTAATATCATAGATAATCAGTGCACCTGGCTTGCGTTTTAGTACGTCTTCGGCATACAGCATCATCTGACGATCCGCCCAGAGAATATTTCCCTGATTATCTAAAATACCCACACGGTCGCCATCGCCATCGAACGCCAGCCCTATATCCAGCGACTTCTCGCCAATGACTTTTTGCAGATCAATTAAATTCTCCGGTCTGGACGGGTCAGGATGATGATTGGGGAAATTTCCATCCACTTCACAAAACAATTCAGTCACAGTGCAACCCAATCGGGTGAATAGTTCGGTCGCAATCACTCCTGCCACACCATTACCGCAATCAATAGCGATATTTAGTGCGCGCTCAAGCTTGATACCGTTAACAATGGTATCGCAATATTCCGCGAGAATGGACTGTTCACGAAAGTGACCACTGCCACTACTGAGGTGATTTTCAACTATGCTGTGATAAAGCATTTTTATGCTATCACCATAGAGTGTATCGCCACCAATCAACATTTTTAAACCGTTATAGGCCGGTGGATTATGGCTACCGGTGACCATAATCCCCGTGCCAGTTTTTAATTTGTGCGTAGCATAATACAGCACCGGTGTAGGCACCATACCAATATCAATAACATCGCAACCACCTGCTCGCAGGCCTTCTGCTAATTTTTGCGCCAGCGTGGGACTGGAAAGTCGTCCATCTCGACCAATGACAACGGTTTTCTGTTGTTGTGATAAAGCTTGCGTGGCAAATGCCCGCCCAATCTGGCAAACAGCATCAGGTGTTAGTGCATTTTCTACAATGCCACGAATATCGTAGGCGCGGAAAATATCTTCTTTAATAATCATAATCGTATCACTGTGAAATAAATTAAAATTTGTTAGCCTGCCGTTGTTTTTTTAACCAGACAAAAGTAATTTATTACTGAAACAGATAAAAAGAATACTTATTGTTCAAGCCACGCTGTCAATACATCCATATAAGCTCGATACCCGCATCTCTGCGGCTGACGGGCTTGAACAATAAGTATCCTTTTTACCCATCCTGTTAGTCAGTATTATGTTCTGCCTTTCTATATGTCTGAATTTCACGGTATAAACGGCTGATGTGCTCAATAAGTTTTTTGGCCAGACGTGTTTTACGCTCAGTCGCAAAATGCTGTTGCGACATTACGCCATTATTCTGCCAGTAGACTTGCAATGCATTATAGTCACTATTAAAACCTGTCGATTTCTCACCACCTGTTGATGCATTTTCACTAACATCATTTGCCACAATCATATCCAGATTTTTTCGTTTAAGTTTCTCGATAGCATATTGCTGTAGATTTTCCGTTTCAGCCGCAAAACCGACCAAACAGGGGCGTTTTGGCAGAGCGGCAACTGCGCTTAAAATATCTGGATTCCTACTCAGTGAAAGACTTAGTTGGTCAGTCTGCTTTTTAATTTTTTGTAGGGCAATTTTTTCAACACGATAATCGGCAATCGCCGCAGCAGAAATATAAATATCACAATGCCCAATTTTTTCCATAACAACCTGATACATCTCTGCTGCCGTTTCGATACCAATAAATACATCTGTAGCAGGCTTCGGCAGATGCGTTGGGCCACTTAACAGCGTCACTAATGCGCCAGCTTCCTGCGCGGCTTCGGCAATGGCATAACCCATGCGCCCTGAGCTACGGTTGGCAATATAACGCACCGGATCGATGGGTTCATAGGTGGGGCCAGCAGTAACAAAAACATGCAACCCCTGCAACAGACCATGATTAAAACACTGGCTCAAATTTTTTAATATAGCATCAACTGCCTGCATACGACCTTCGCCAACTTCACCACAGGCCTGTGATCCACTGTCTGGGCCAAACTGATACCAGCCCTGGTCGAGCAGGGTCTGGCAGTTATGCCGGGTATTTAAGTCTTCCCACATCACCCGATTCATCGCCGGAACGAAACATTTAATGGCTTCACTGGCAAGACAGACGGTAGTAAGCAGATTATCGGCACGGCCTTGTGCCAGTTTGGCAAGGGTATTGGCGCTGGCAGGCACGATGATTATGGTATCAGCCCAGCGTGCCAGCTCAATATGGCTCATACCCGTTGTTACCGTTTCATCAAACAATTCACGGTGAACCGGATTACCGGAAAGTGCCTGAAAGGTTATTGCAGAAACGAATTCCGTTGCTGCTGATGTCATCATCACCCGCACCAGAGCACCGGCTTGCTTTAACCGACTACATAGATCAGCACTTTTATAGGCCGCAATGCCACCGGTGATGCCAAGAAGAATATGTTTACCTTGAAGACGCTGCATAAAATAATTTTAACAGAGTCTGCCCAATATTGTATTCTCAAAGTAAAAAGGGTCACACACCACATCTCTGCCGACATACTAACAGTACAGATAACAAGGCTACTCATTGTTCAGGACCGTACTGCCGCAGGGATACGGGTGTCGAGCCGACATGAATGTATTCATCCGCGTGTCGTTAACAATGGGTATTCTTTTCATTCGTTTCAGTAATAATTTACCACACATGGCCGTTGTTATTTTAGTAGTAGATGCGTAATATGGCTTACCGATTTATTTTATCGACTCAATTTCAGGGATGAACTATGGCTATAACAGACTGGCTGCCACAGGAAAGGCCGCGGGAGAAACTGCTACTAAAAGGAGCTGCGGCACTGTCCGATGCTGAATTACTGGCCATATTTCTTCGCACTGGCACAAAGGGTTTAACCGCTGTTGATCTTGCGCGTTCGCTACTGGAAAGTTTTGGTGGATTAAGACCGCTACTGGATGCCAGCCAAAAAGAATTCTGCATGGAAAACGGGCTGGGTCCGGCAAAATACGCACAGTTACAGGCCGTGCTGGAAATGGCACATCGACATCTGTTTGAAAAATTAAACCGTGGTAATGTCTTAGGCAGTGTGCTGCAGACCCGACAATATCTATGTATGCAACTAAAAAATTGCTCGCAAGAAGTTTTTGCCTGTCTGTTTCTGGACAATCGAAACCGCGTTATAAGCTTTGAGAAAATGTTCTATGGCACCATTGACTGTGCCAGCGTTTATCCGCGGGAAGTGGTACGCCTGGCATTAAAGAAAAATGCCGCTGCACTTATTTTTGCGCATAATCACCCTTCGGGTGTTGCCGAACCTAGTCAGGCCGATGAACAGATCACCCAACGCCTGAAAAATGCACTTGCACTGGTGGAGATACGGGTACTGGATCATTTTGTAATCGGTGATGAGGTGGTATCGTTTGCTGAACGCGGGTTGCTGTAGTGGTGTATTCTACCTTATAGAAACCAGCTTTATAGAAATGATTCACCCACTTTAAAAAACCGATGGTCGTTATTCAGAACATTCTCATTCCCGGTTACAGCCCAATATCACTACAGCTTGCAGTGGCTACATGCACGGGTATCAATGGTGCATCAGGAAGTGGCAAAACCCGATTATTACGCGCACTTGCTGATATGGATGTGCATGCAGGAAACGTGACGGTGAACGGTGTTGAAACATTATCCGTTGCAGCAAATGCGTGGCGCAAAAAAGTGGCTTTGCTGCCCGCAGAGAGCGTCTGGTGGTTTGATTCTATCGGTGAACACTTCCGCTCTTATAATGCTTATTTTTCCGCCCTGGGTTTTTCCGAAGACGTGATGCAATGGGAACCAGTACGTTGTTCCAGTGGTGAAAAACAGCGCCTGTCGATCATTCGACTGCTTGAAAATGAGCCGGAACTGTTATTGCTGGATGAACCAACCGCGAATCTGGATAAACATAGCCGCGCACAGGTTGAAACACTGATACTTGATTACCTCATCAAACATAATGCGGCTGCAATCTGGGTTAGCCATTCAGTGGAGCAATTGCAACGTGTATCAAACCGACAGTTTTTAATCCGCGATGGCCGTCTTCAGGCCATGAAAAATAATGAATAACCTGATTTCACTCACGCACTCCGACCTGCTTCTTGCCGCTTTACTGGTACTGGCACTGGTTGGGCTGACAGCCAGGATGCAGCTGGGACTAACCACACAGCTTGTTATTTCCGCCGTACGAACCACCCTGCAACTATCCATCCTCGGACTTATATTAAAAGCCGTTTTTACTGGCTCAAATTTTTTTCTAATCGCAGCAATTAGTACCGTTATGTTGCTGGTAGCTGCAGTTGAAATTCTGGCACGTCAGCAAAGAAAACTGCACCGACACTGGGGCTTTACTGTCAGCATTATTTCCTTATTTGCTTCCTCTTTTGTAATGACACTTTTTGCACTTTTGGTTATTATCCGAGCAGATCCCTGGTACACACCACAATATGCCATTCCGTTACTGGGAATGTTGCTGGGTAACACCATGAATGGTATCGCACTGGGTATGGACAGACTGGTACAAACAGCCTGGCAACAACGCATGGTCATTGAACAACGCCTGATGTTAGGACAAACCGCGCTGGAATCCATTCACGATATTCGCCGTGACGCGATGCGTGCAGGCATGATCCCAATTATTAACGCAATGGCTGCCGCAGGTATCGTCAGCCTGCCGGGTATGATGACTGGGCAGATTTTAGCAGGTAGCTCACCGCAGGAAGCAGTGAGCTACCAAATCTTAATTATGTTTTTAATTACTGCGGGCACCGGCTTTGGTGTTGTAACCATATTAAGCTTAATTTCTCGACAGATGTTTGATACACGGATTCGTTTACGCTTTGACCGCCTGCTAAGAAACACCAAACGATGAGCCAGCTATACCATATCTGTCTCGGTAGTTTTTCATGGTTTCAAGATGCACCCTGTATGATTCCACTGTTACAAGATAGTCAATCAAATCTGTCAGCGTAATAATACTAAAAACGTTAATGCAAAAATCGCGTTTTACCTCCTGTATCGCAGATAATTCAGCCTTTCCTTTTTCTTCTCGGTCAAGCGCAATTAACACCGCAGATATCTGTGCAGATTCAAATTCAATAAGTTCGACTGCTTCGCGAATTGCAGTGCCTGCAGTGATTACATCATCAACAATTAATACTTTACCCTGTAATGGCGCTCCAACCATCACCCCGCCCTCGCCATGCTGCTTGACTTCTTTACGATTAAACGCATAGGGTTTATCAATACCATGCGTGTCCGACAAAGCACAGGCAATGGCAGAAACCAATGGAATGCCTTTATACGCAGGGCCAAATAAAATATCATAATTTATTTCATTATCAATAATGGCCTGCGCATAACATCGGCCCAATTCTGACAACGCACAACCAGTATTAAATAAACCCGCATTAAAAAAATAAGGGCTAATCCGTCCAGATTTTAAAGTAAACTCACCAAAACGCAGAACATTATATTCAAGCGCCAGTTCGATAAACCGTTTTTTATTTTCCTGCATGACTCTAACCTGTTATGACAGCCTGAATTATACGTGATTTCAGCTTCCTGACCTCACCATTTCAGGTATTATACGCACACATAGACTCAAGGTTTCAATATGCGAATTATATCAATCAATACCAATGGCATTCGTGCAGCAGCTAAAAAAGGCTTTTTTAACTGGTTAAAAAAAGTCGATGCCGATGTTATCTGTATCCAGGAAACCAAAGCCCAGGAACATCAACTTAATAGCGATATTTTTCAGCCGACTGAGTATTACCGTGAATTTCATGATGCACAAAAAAAAGGCTATAGTGGTGTTGCCATTTATAGCAAAATAAAGCCTAAAAAAGTGATTAAAGGTCTGGGATGGCATGATATTGATATTGAAGGGCGCTATATTGAATTTCAGTATGAAAAACTCAGCATTATTTCACTTTATATGCACTCTGGTTCTGCCAGTGAAGAACGCCAGGCCGTTAAGTTTGATTTTATGGAGCGATTTATGTGCTACTTACAGAGCCTACGACGTAAACGCCGTGAATTTATTATTTGCGGTGACTGGAACATCGCACATAAGAACATTGATATAAAAAACTGGAAAGGAAACCAGAAAAATTCTGGCTTCCTGCCAGAAGAACGCAACTGGATGGATCAACTATTTGGCGACATTGGTTTTGTTGATGCTTTTCGAGTCGTTAACCAACAGGCCGATCAATATACCTGGTGGTCTAATCGCGGTCAGGCGTGGGCAAATAACACTGGCTGGCGGATTGATTATCAGGTGATTACGCCAAAACTTGAACCCTTTGTAAAAGCGGCAAGTATTTATAAAGACGAACGTTTCTCTGACCATGCCCCGCTAATTATTGATTACGCTTACACGCTCAAATAATTCCGCTTTCGATATGCCTTATTTACCTGCCTAGCCCGTCTCTAGTCGAATTTGAAACACTCCCAGCCTCAACTCGAACAGCACAAAACCTGGTCACAGGTTATTACCTCATTATTAAGCGCCCGCATGTTACTGGCACTGGTGATGGGGTTTTCCGGTGGCCTGCCTTTATTACTTACCGGTTCGTTATTACAGGCATGGATGATCACAGCAAAAATCGACCTGAGTACTATTGGCCTGTTTGCACTGGTCGGCCTGCCCTATACCTTAAAGTTTGTCTGGGCACCGCTAATGGATCGTTACAGCCTGACTTCGCTTGGTCGTCGTCGCGGCTGGCTACTTATCTGGCAGCTCTGCCTTACTGCGTCCATTATACTGCTGGCTTTTTCCAGTCCAGCCAACCACCTTACCATGCTCGCTCTAGCGGCTTTATTATTGAGTTTCTTTTCTGCCAGTCAGGACATTGTGATTGATGCCTATCGACGTGAATCACTGGCGGATGACGAACAGGGCATGGGCGCATCACTTTATGTTGGTGGTTACCGTCTTGGCATGCTGGTAGCCTCTGGCGGCGGCCTCATACTGGCGGACCTGATCGATTACCGCATGGTATATCTGATCATGGCGGCCTGTATGAGTGCAGGTATCATTGCCACGCTGCTGGCCGCTGAACCGGATGTCGAACACGGAAAACCTCAGAGTTTACGCGAAGCCGTTATTGACCCTTTCAGAGAGTACTTTAGCCGCGACTATGCACTGATAATCCTGCTATTTATTTTTTTCTACAAAGTCGGCGACACGATGGCGGGGCAGATGACCACCCCGTTTTACCTCCACCTTGGCTTCAGCAAAACTGAGATCGGTTCTATCGTCAAGCTCTTTGGTTTCTGGGCAACCATTGGCGGCACAATGCTAGGTGGTCTACTGGTAATGCGGCTGGGCATTTTTAAAAGCTTATTCGGCTTCGGTTTACTTCAGGCCATTTCCACCGCCGGTTTCATCTGGCTAAACCATATGGGGAATGTGATTTATGCCCTCGCCCTTGTGGTTTCATTTGAAAATTTGAGCGCAGGACTCGGTACCGCAGCATACGTGGGTTTTATCGCCAGCCTCACCGACAAACGCTTCACCGCCACTCAGTTTGCACTATTAACCTCTTTTATGGGAATGCCTCGTGTTTTTGCCGCCGCACCAACCGGTTACATGGTTGATGCCTTCGGCTGGAGTGGCTTTTTCCTCATTTGCACCCTTATCGCAATCCCCGGTTTAATGCTTCTTTTCTGGCTACATAAACGCGTATAAGCGGTTAATCTATAATACTTACCGCATCGATATCTTCACGCATACTGATAAATCAATCGCTTACACACTGCCCGATACTTATACTGAGCCGTTACTCTTTTTTTAACCTAAAAAGGCTAAAAATAGTATGAACTTAATTATATTAGACTATACTAATCAATAGTATTAATTCATCTGGAGATTCACGATGATTACCGATAATCTGACTTATGTCGTTACAGGTGTAGCAATTATTCTAACAATAATTATTATCCGCATGGCAATTACAAAGAAAACCTGAGTTCTTGCTTAACACAAATAGCGCATCACAACACCCCTTATCAACACGATCAATCACTATAAATGAAGTCCACAGAGCATTAACCAACTGCAAATACTAACAGTACAGATAGAAAGGATACCCATTGTTCAAGACCGTCAGCCGCAGGGATGCGGGTATCGAGCCGACATGGATGGATGCATTCACCGCGCGCCTTTAATCATGGGCAGCTTTTTTATTCGTTTCGGTAATATGTACTGATACTGTCGCTGGATCGAGTTTCCCTCAATTTGTCGTTAATAATCTGCACTATAGAATGCGGTCTGTCGAATTTTTATTCCCAGCCTATTCTATCTGACAATATCGAAGTATAACTGTTAAAGTTATATCTCTTTTCTCCTGTATTTTTACTTATTTACCCGTGACACTTTCACCTCCACTCAGTCTATACGTCCACATACCATGGTGCATTCGGAAATGCCCTTATTGTGATTTCAACTCTCATAAAAAAAAGTTAGATTTTGATGAGGAAACTTACACTAAAGCATTATTACTGGATCTTGAGCAGGCGCATAAAATTGCTGAACAAAAAGAACTTGTCAGTATTTTTTTTGGTGGTGGCACTCCCAGTTTATTTACGGCTAAATCGATAGAAAAAATTATTACCCGCACTACCGAATTATTTTCTACTGAGGGTATCGAGATTACGCTTGAAGCCAACCCTGGAACCTTTGAACAGGAAAAATTTTCCGCTTATAGAAATGCTGGAATTAATCGCCTTTCTATTGGCGTTCAAAGTTTTAATACGGATTTTTTATTGTCCCTTGGTCGAATACATAATGGTGAACAGGCCTTAAAAGCCATCGAAACAGCGCGGCGCGCTGGTTTTGAAAATATAAATCTTGATTTAATGTTTGGTCTACCACAGCAGTCAGTTGCACAGGCGGTTGAAGATGTCAGTATTGCCTGCCAACAGGCTATTAGTCATATTTCACACTACCAGCTAACCATTGAACCTAACACTTATTTTCACAAACATACGCCCTCACTACCAGAAGAAGATTCATTGTGGGCAATGCAGACACAATGCCAGCAACAATTAAGCAGAGAAAATTATCACCAATATGAAGTGTCTGCCTACAGTAAAGTTGGCAAACAAAGCCAGCACAATCTTAACTACTGGCTATTTGGCGATTACATCGGTATTGGCGCAGGCGCACACAGTAAACTGACAAATACACAGTCGCAAACGATTATGCGCCAGTGGAAAACACGAAAACCTGTCGCCTATATGGAAAACAGTATTCACCACAGCGCGGTTTCAGGCGAAAACTTTCTAAGCAAAAAGGATATAGCTTTTGAATTCCTGCTTAATGTACTACGACTAAAACGGGGCTGTAAAACAGATAGCTTAAAACAATATGCCGGGATTGAGATTAAACAGCTGCAACATACATGCAAGAATATCGATGCTGAATTACTCACCATCAATAATGAAATAATTTGCACGACGGACAAAGGTTTCCTTTTTTTAAATGAGATACTTGAACGGCTTTTATAAACGAATTGGAAAATAATCGTGCCCAGACTATGCTTACTCAGGAGTCCATCGCGAACTAATCCTTAAATCTTTCATGAACCAGCTTCTCGTAAACAAAACCGTTAAGCAATAAGCGTTTATCGTCATTTATTTCTATAAATTGCACACCATATAAATAGGCAGGCTTGCTATCGTGCTCAACATCTCGACATGAGCATATTTGCGCTTCCAGGCTTAACAAACGCTCCTGTTCAGCAACATTAATTTTTGTAGAAATTATAATTTTTTTAGCTCCATCAGGCAGCATTTTTAGTAATTGTAACTGACACCCAGTTGTGCTCATATTAAGAATTTTTGCCGCATAGGCATCCGCTAATTTATGCTGCTGAGGCTTATTTCCAGCATCGATATTTTCATTATCTATGGCACATTGAATTGAGGCAATATTATCGACATCAACCCTATAGGCATTTCTAACATTACACTGCTGTATTTCTACTGGGGGCTTTAAATGAACATAGGCAAATGGATTATTGTAAACTTTCATTACTTCGGAATTAAACCCAATAATTTGTTTCCCAGATAATAATCGGACGACAAACTGCTGACCTTCACGTAGCAATAACAGATGACCATGCATTTTTGGCGCAGTAATCATTAAACTACAGTCTTCGACATAACCAATAACTGTTACCGGGTAGCGCCCCCGCTCAGGCTCATCCAGAAATTGCAGCTGCAGGTTATCGCCTGCCTGCAAGGCACAACGACTTGCTATTTTTGCAGAAGCTGCCGACTCATTTTCTTTTTGCACCAACATAGATAACCGGTGGTTAATGTTTTAATCTGTGATTAAGGTCGAGCAGGCATCGGTTTATCTTTTCTTTTTTAATCAAATCAGAGGTAGCCATATTACGTGCAATTTCCCGACCGGATTCCCCTGCAAGCACAGCATCAAACAGGACGTTTAATGCGACCAGACGATCTCTGCTTTCGATAAATTGTCGCGCCTCTTTTTCCTGTAAATGCATTATTGATGTTGTCACATCAGGTTCATCTAATAATTTTTTTTTCATGTTATTTCTCGTTTAGTCCCTACTACTGAGCCGCATAAAAAGCAACGCTTAAGATAAGCTTTTTAGCGGCAAACTGCTGAATAAATATCAGTGTCTCTAAATATAATAATCCACAGCGCCGTTAACCATTTTTACTTTTTGCATCAATATGTTTGGCTGCTCCAGTCCACTTTTGTGGTTAACACCACTTATTGATGACAGCTGGTTTGCTCTTGATTCGTGTTGTGTGAAACTATTGTCCTGGTGCTGAGAAAAGCTCTGCTGCGAAATATCCGCTCCGTTCAAATTTAAGCCCTGCGCTGCCATCATCTCACGCAGACGAGGCAAACTTTGCTCGATGGCATGGCGCACGGTCATATGCTGGCTACTAAATGCAACATTGATACCGTCATCTTTCATCTCAATACGAACATCAATCGAACCCAGATTAGCTGGATTCAATCTTAGCTCTGCGCTACGAATATTTTGATTTGCCATCCACACAACCTGTTTACCCATGCTCTGATCCCAGCCTGGCTGACCAAATGTGTGCTGTAATACAGACTGATAGAGTGCCGATGCATTTGCTGTGCCCCCCCCAGTGGCTGGGCTTAATGGTAACAATAAAGGCGCCATGTGTGCTCGCTGCTCCGTGCCCGTTAATGTGGTTAAATTATCCAGTTTGCTTAATATCGAACCTGGCTGTAATTTATGATCGAGCTGCCCATTACCCATCTCTTTTAGAAACACACTACCTGTAGCCTTCATATCCGTTAGTGAAAAACCAGTCAGAGGTTTTCCATCCTGCTGCATTAGTGGTGACGTTTTAGGTAAATGTGGTTCCAGCCCGGCAAGTTTTAAACTCTGTGCATCGGTTTTATTTTTAACCCTGGAAAGATGCTTACCCTTTAGTTTCTCTAATAATTTAAAATCATGATTAATTGATGCGGGAACGGCAACTGACCCGGCTACAGCTTGATCATTTAGTGATTTTTTTGCCTTTTTCAGGCTTTGTAATTTTTCCTGCAATATAATTTTTTCAGTTTCATCTGTAATCGATTTATGCGTAGTAGCCTTCTGCACATCTCCATGAGTCAGTGTTTTCATGGCCTGTAACGAGTTAGCTTTGACCTTCTTCTGCTCTGCCTCTGAAATTTTCCTGGACGCACTGGTGCGGTCATTCTTTACCGTTTTATCAATTGGTTTATCCGCTTGCGGCAAGATATTTCCGCTATCATTCTGTTTCTCTTTCGACTTTTCATTTCTTTTTAAGGTATTATCCATGAGCTTATTAAACGCTTTTTTCTCTGCTTTACCGGTTGCAACAGAATTTGTGTTTGCGTCTATACCAGCGTGGTTAACGCCTGGCTTATTCTGTGCGGGAGGTGTCACCACGGCCTGTATTGCTACTGAAGTTGCCATATTCAATTCCTGAACTTTACCTAACGGTTGTTTCGTTATTTATTATCTGCATTACGCATTTCTATTTTTAACAATGCAAACCTTATGCCATGATTGATTAAATATGGTCGATTAAACCTGTAATGACTCCTTTGTCTGTTCGATCTGTAGCTTGTTTTCTTCAATTTCGACCACGTTTATCTCAGTATCTATGCCGAGCTGCTGGAATGCTGGCACCTGGTTCCAGTCATCAGGCGCATACTGTTCGGGCACAAACGCTCCCTGCAATAAGGCAACCTGTACAATATCAGTCAGGTTGGCCTGGCCATCATGGCTATAGCTGAAATCATGCGCATAAGTAACCACATCCGTGATTGCACCAGTAAAATTCCAGCGGGTTAATATCAGCTTTCCAACAGTGTTCTGCAAGGTATAAATCAACTGACCTAATACTTCAGCATTATTAAAAAGGTCAGCATCATTCTCTGCTAGTACAAGAATGGGCAAGGCACCGATGTTATGCACCAAACCAGCCAGCAATGCCTGCTCTGGATTAATTCCTCTGATAGTCGTTGCCAACATACGGCTAATTGCCGCCACTTCGACCGCTGTATTCCAGCTTTGACGAAAATGCAAATCCAGCACTTCTGTGGTTGCCTGAAACATCTGTTTCATTGCCAGACGCACAACTATATCGCGCACCATGTTCATGCCTAAGCGGGTAACCGCAGTCTGTATGTCCTCAACTTTTTGTCGACTCCGATAAAAAGGGCTGTTAGCCACCTGCAATACACGCGCTGACAGAGATGCATCCTGCTTTAATACATCAGCAATTTGTTGTGCCGAACTTGATTTACTTTCCACTGTTTCACGAATTTTTAATGCCACTTCCGGTAACGTGGGCAAAACCAGTTTATCATTATCAATTGCTGTCTTTAAAGTGCAGAGAAATTGTTCTGCTTTTATACTCATACTGTTATATTCACGCTCTCTGTCCGTTTAACTCTGACTTCATCATCAAAGAGGTTAACTTCAGCCAGGATACCAGTGGCGTATCGGCAAACCCGCGCATCTTTTTCCTGCAACTGACCATTCAATAATCGTTTTTGCAGATCTTATTTCTTATTCCCAACAAAGTTCGCTGCACTCCTGTCATCAAGCTCGCGCTGTTCTCTGCTATTTCTCTCCTGCTGCGCCTGATGCTTTCGCTTTTCTACGATTTTATTAATCATCTCACTATGGTTATGCCTGCCGCGCCAGTCACTCTTACTTTGCTCACAGCTCTGATGAGACTGCGCTACCTGCTGCTGCTGTTGCTCGATAGCGGTATCCAGGCGACTAAGAAAAGCCTGATACCCCCGCATCTGAATGGCTGACAATCCCACTTTGCTCGCCCGCGAAAATTTTTGAAAATATTTCTCACGATAATCTATTAACATGTTTAGCTGCGTTTGCTGGGCTTCTGTCTGGCGCAACATTTCGCTCATCACCCGCGCTGCATTCCGCTCCTGTGATTTCGCAACTCTTGCTACCGGCTGTAATTGTTGCTCATTTTTCATTACTTGATACCTGCTAGCCTGCTGTTAAAACTTTTTCCCAACATGAATCCACGGATAGTTGTCCTCATCTGTCTCGGTCCGATGCACTCGGTTAACCAGCTGCGCTTTTTCCTGTTGCTGTTCGAGAACTTCTACCTGTGGATTTAATGCTTCTAACTGTGTTTCATAATGCTGTAGCTGTTCTGTGTATTGCTGCCATCGCTGACTACATTGATCACCGGAGGCATGACATTGTTCAACCCGTTGCTGTTGCTGATTCAGTACCTCATCAAGATGCTCCATCAGTAACTTACATTCACGCCGTTGTGCATAATAGAAAGGGGAATCAGGCAGGGAGGCATAACCTTTTTTACATTCTGTCTGATAGCTAGACAGTGACGCCAGTTTTTTCTCCTGCTCGACTAATTGATGCTGTACTATACCAATATCATCTGCAACATCCTGTATGCTTCGGCGACAATTTTTAATGGTTTGCTGCAATGCTTCGAATTTATCCATTCTTAACCTGTTTCAGCTGCCGATACTTCTAATTAGATAAGTCACCAGGTACTATCGACTCATCTCCAAGAATCTGTAGTAATGTTTGGAAACTTGTTTCAAAAGACACTGCGTCCTCACTATTTTGCTGTAAAAATTGCTGAAGTAACGGGTGATAATCAATCGCCTCATCAACCTGCGGGTCGCTACCACGTTGATAAGCACCAATACTGATTAAATCCTGATTTTGCTGATACGCAGAATACAAACGACGAAAACGCCGCGCTGCCGCCTGATGCGCAGGGGAAGCGACATCATTCATCACGCGGCTGACCGAACCTTCCACATCAATTGCTGGATAATGGCCGGATTCGGCAATTTTTCGTGATAACACGATATGACCATCAAGTACCGCACGCGCTGCATCCACAATCGGATCATTCTGATCATCACCTTCTGCCAGTACAGTATAAAAAGCGGTGATGGACCCCCCAGCGGCACCGATATTACCAGCACGCTCGACCAGTTGTGGTAGTTTTGCAAACACCGAGGGTGGGTAGCCTTTCGTTGCTGGCGGCTCACCGATGGCCAGTGCAATCTCACGCTGCGCCTGTGCAAAACGGGTTAGTGAATCCATCAGTAATAAAACATTCAAACCCTGATCTCGAAAATACTCGGCAACTGTCGTTGCCAACCAGGCACCATGCATTCGCATCAGTGGCGAATTATCTGCCGGACTGGCAACAACCACTGCGCGTGACAGACCTTGCTCACCCAGAATCTTATCCACAAAATCTTTCACCTCACGGCCACGCTCGCCAATCAGACCAACCACAATCACATCGGCATCGGTGTAGCGCGTCATCATGCCTAGGAGCACGCTTTTACCCACCCCGCTGCCAGCGAATAAACCCAGACGCTGACCACGACCAACCGTTAATAATGAATTAATTGCCACTACACCAACATCCAGCGGTTCATTGATGGAACGGCGCTCCAACGGGTTACTCGGACGACCAGCCAATGGCATTGAGGCTTCATGTTTAATTGGACCTTTACCATCCAGTGGCTGACCTGCCGCATCAATGACTCGCCCTAGCAGGGCATTACTCAGGCTGACCTCATAGAGTTTCTGCCCAGGAATCACCCGAGCACCAGACACCAGACCACGAATATCACCGGTCGGCATCAGGTACAGGCGCTCACCAGAAAAACCAACCACTTCGGCTTCCACCACCCCACCGTCCAGAGTATCAACCCGGCAGCGTGACCCCACTGCTGCCTGGCAGCCAACAGCTTCCAGTGTTAAGCCGACCATCCGTGTCAGCTTGCCTTCCACCACAAAGGGCACTGGAATATCGGCGCGCTCGGTTAAAGTATGCAGCTTGCTTATCCAGCGCTGATTTTGCTGTTGACGAATCTCAGAGATTGTTTGCATTAGTCTGTGCGCCTGTTTTCAACCTTATTAGTACACATGAAAAGGCAGCTCAGAAGCAGGTATCCAGCCGCATTTAATCCACATGACGTTCCCCTCCCATAACTGCTGCGATGGTGGCATTCAGACGATTTTCAACGGTCGCGTCTATACGCGATGTCTGTGTTAACACGCGGCAACCACCACGACTTAAAATCGGGTCTTCTATAATCTGCCAGCCGGGATCATTCCCTGCTTTCATCAATGCTTCACGGACTATCTGTGCATCTTCAGGGTGCAGCTCAAGCTTCACATCACCCGACGATACCGGTAACAGATGTAACGATTCTCGAACAACAGCAACAATTTCTCCGGGCGAAATTTTTAATTCACGGCGGACCATCTGCCTCACTGCTGCCATACATAATTCAACCAGTTCGGTAATGACACTACCATCCAGCGCCTCAAACGGAGCCTGCATCGCATCCAATATTGCGCTTATCTGCTGTATCATTTCACCCGCTTCCTGTTGTCCTCGTGCCACTCCATCCTGATAACCTTTAGCGAATGCTTCGTCATAGATGCGCTTCTGCATCGCCTGTTGTTGTTCTCGAGTTAATAGCGGTGGTTCGCTATTATATTCAAGATGCCCGATCTCACCATGACTAAAGTGTGGAGCCTGCCATGCTTCACACGCTTCACTGGTGGCGGTAATAATTTTAGACATACTCATCATCTCCCTTACCGCCTAAGGAAATATCGCCCGCATCAGCAAGCCGTTTGGCAACCGCCAGTATCTCTTTCTGCGCATCTTCTACATCTTTCAATTTTACTGGTCCTTTGGTTTCAAGGTCATCGCGCATCATGTCTGCAGCACGCGAAGACATATTGCTGAAAATTTTCTCTTTCATTGCATCATCCGCACCTTTCAGTGCAACAATTAAACTTTCGGACTGCACTTCCCGTAGTATCGTCTGCATACCACGGTCATCCACATCCATCAGATTTTCGAAGACAAACATCTGTTCCTGAATCTGCTGGGCCAGTGACTCATCCTGCTTGGTAATGGCCTCAGTAATCGCTGCTTCTGAAGTCCCATCCATAAAATTCAGGATATTTGCCGCTGTTTTAATGCCACCTACACCCGATTTCTGCATTTTGCTACTACCGGAAAACTGTTTCTCCAACACGTCATTAAGCTCCTGCAGGGCAATGGGAGGCACACCTTCCAGGGTAGCTATACGCATTAACACATCTGTGCGTACACGTTCCTGTAAATGTGATAACACTTCAGCAGCATGGTCACTTTCAAGGTAGGAAAGCACAATCGCAATAATTTGTGGATGCTCATTTTTTACCACATCAGCTACCGCACGTGGATCCATCCATTTCAGAGAATCCAGCCCTTTGGAATTTTTCCCCATCAGAATGCGGTCAATCACGTTACCCGCCTTGTCTTCGCCCAGTGCACCAATGAGAACATTGCGGATATAATCATCTGAACCAACACCGACCGCCGACCGATCTTCAATGACAGCAGAAAATTCGGTCAATACATTGGATACCCGCATATTCGACACGTTGTTTAATGATGCCATCGCAACACCAACGCTCTGCACAATTTTAGGATCCATGTGTTTTAATACTTCTGCCGCACCCTGCTCGCCCAGCGTCATCATAAAGATTGCGGCACGTTCTGCACCCGCTATTTTTTCAGCTGCTTTACTCATCTTCTGCAACCCATGTTGTCATGACCTGAGCCACACGCTTAGGGTCTTCCTTCGCCATATTGCTGGCAATTTCAATAAGTTGCTGCTCGCTGCTTTGTGATCTTCCTGGTGCGGCCTGCCCATTGGCTAATGCCTGTGAAGATTCACCATCTGGGGATTCCAGCTGCGCCTGTGGCATAACATCTCCAGCCACCGCAGTATTCTTCTTTACACCAGAGGTGGACAGGTTTTTCAACATTGGACGTAACACAAACAACACGATGAATAAAACTCCCAGGCCACCCAGTACCTGCCTGGCCAAATTCATAACCCAGGGCTGCTGCCAGATTGGTGGCGCAGGTAAAGGTTTAACTCTTGCCGGCAACTGAAACTGTGTATTCACCACATTAAGGGTATCGCCTCGGCTGGGATCAAGCCCAACCGCTTCTTTAACCAGAGCCTTAATATGATCAATAGTGGCTTTATCCAACGGCATACGCTTTCTTCTACCTTTTTTGTCAATGCCATTAACATAATCGACAACAACGGCAACAGAAAGCTTTTTCAATACAGCGGGGGAAGAGCGGGTATGACTGATGGTCCGCCCCAATTCGTAATTTTTCACTGCTCGATTGATACGAAAACCAGGGTTTTTATTCATTTTCTTCTGCGCGGCAGCAGTAGTGGCATTAGTAGTACCACTAGCAGGTGGCTGATTCGACAGCGCTCCGGGCACACCCATCGCAGATGCATTCGTACCATTTTCTACAAATACCTGCTCACTACGTAACGCCTTCTGTTTAGGTAAATACCTTTCACTGGTCTGCTCCTGTGAAGTGAAATCAATATCAGCAACCACCTGCGCACGCACGCCATTAACCCCGACAATCGGGCTCAGAATGTCTACGATGCGTTTGACATAACTATTATCAAAACGCTGGGTATAATTAAAGTGACTGCTATTTAACATCATGCCACCACTGCCTTTTTGACTCAGCAGGTGCCCTTTCTGATCAATTACAGTGACATTTCTCGCTTCCAGCTCAGGCACACTTGATGCCACCATATTTACAATACCTGCTATCTGTGACTCATTCAGTACCCAGCCAGGTCTTACGTTTAACACAACAGATGCTGCAGGCTGGCTATTTTTGCGAGCAAAAGCAGACTGCTTGGGCATCGCCAGATGGACGCGTGCGCTCGCTATCATCTCCAGATCACCAATCGATTTAGCCAGCTCACCCTCCATCGCCTGGTTGTAACGCGCTTTCTGCATAAAACTGCTAACCCCAAACCCCTGATCCTTATTCAGCAGGGCATAACCCGTATCACCGCCGATCATTATGCCCTGTGAGGCAATTTTCATTTTTGCCTGCTGCAATTTTTCTGCGGGCACCATTAAAGTTCGGCCATCATTGGTAATCGTATATTTAATATCCGAGCTATCGAGAGCCTGAGTGACCTGCGCTAGATCTCGCGCCCTCAAACCGCTCTGTAACACGCTGTAATTAGGGGTTTGCGACCACATTGCGATGGTTACACCAAGCGCGATAGTTAACGCCAGCCCCACCAGTAAACCAAGCTGACGAACTGCAGGCAAGGAACCAAAACCGGTTGCCTGTGCCGTTATATTTTCTGCTGATACCAATGCCATTATCTGTTATCTCTTAGCACATTTTCATCGAAAAACTTTAATTAAGTTACCCTTGCCTAATACCACTGAGGCTAAACCTGCATATTCATAATTTCTTTATAGGCTGAAACCAGGTTATTCCGCACTTCGGTCATCGCCTGAAATGATACATTCGCTTTTTGTATTGCAATCATTACTTGACTCAAATTTACCTGAGGATCACCCGCATCAAAGGCTGTCGACATCGCCGCAGCCGTATGCTGAGTTTTATTTACCGCATCAACCGAATGCTTCAACATTTGACTAAAATCAGGTTTACTAACATCCTTACCCATTTCCACTGCTGGACGGGCTTCAGACATGGCGGCCATACTGCGCATTTGCTGTAATATCTGACTAATTTGCATATCACTCATTTTTATCACCCATACTTTCTTTTACGGTTTACAATTTTTACTGCTTTAGAAGTTACCTAAATTCACATCTCGCTACCCACTGCTCAACGCAGTTTTTGTGCCAGTCCCTGCATGGCTGTTGGCTTTATGCTGGAATTGCAACCCCTGCATCCCGCAGTTTTGCCAGTTTGTAACGTAATGTTCGTGGACTAATACCCAGCTTTTCTGCTGCGGCCTTGCGGCTACCACGACTTGCCAGTGCCGACATAATTAAATCTTTTTCATGCGCAAGCAGATCCTGGCTTAAGTCATTCTTTGCTGACAGACAATGACTATTACAACTATTTTCACTGACACCCGCCACACTTTCTCTGCGCTGAATCCGCTCAGAATCAGACATTGATCTCACCTCATATACACTGTCTAGCTGCTCAAAATGAATGTCTACACGCTCAATAACATCACTTGTTTTTAAAATTATCGCCCGCTGGATAACATTGTCCAGCTCGCGTACATTGCCTGGCCAACGGTGCGAAACCAGGGCATCTTTTGCCGCTACAGACAGTGTAACCGGCAAGTTTTTACTGTCTACATACAGGCCGTTAGCGCTATAACGCTGGAGCAAGCGCTGTGCCAACGGTAAAATATCCTGCACCCGCTCACGCAATGGCAGTAGATTCAGAGGAAAAACATTCAGGCGATAGAACAGGTCTTCACGAAATTCACCATCAACCACCCGTTGGTGAAAATCCTGGTTAGTGGTAGCAATAATACGCACGTCTAGTGGAATGGGCCTGCGACCACCCAGGCGTTCCACTTCGCGTTCCTGTAATACACGTAGCAATTTTGCCTGCAACCCCAGATCCATTTCAGTAATCTCGTCTAACAGTAAAGTCCCTTTTTGTGCCTGTTCAAATTTCCCGGCTTTAGACTGATAAGCACCAGTAAAAGCACCCTTCTCATAACCAAACAGAACCGACTCAAGCATATTTTCCGGGATAGCCGCACAGTTAATAGCAATAAAAGGACCGCTTGCGCGCGAAGAATGCCGATGGATAAAACGTGAAATAACTTCCTTCCCCACACCTGACTCACCCGTAACCATAACGGTAGCATCGGTGGCTGCAACCCGACGTGCTACGGCAACCATTTCCCGGCTACGTACATCTTCTGCAATCAGCACATCCGTTTTCGTTTCTTTCTGACTGGTGTTCTGTATATCCGTTGTCTTATCCTGTTCAGGCCTGTTGGTTGCTGCTGACAACGAAATAAAATGCTCAGCCATCGACAGCAACGTCTCGGCTTCAAATGGTTTCACTAGATAGTCCGAAGCGCCTTTCCGCATAGCATTAACGGCTTTTTCAACAGTGCCATAAGCAGTCATTAAAATAACCGGCAAGTGAGGAAAACGGGTTTTTACTGCTTGCAGCAATACTTCACCATCCATTGGCCGCATCTGCACATCACTCACCAGTAATGAAATATCCTGATTGTGTTGCAGTAGCTTTAATGCCTGCTCACCATCCTTAGCGGTATGCACACGATAGTTTGCCAGTTGCAAGGTTTCGCTTAATACTTCACGTAATGCTGAGTCATCCTCAACAACTAAAACTGTCGCCTTGCTCATAGGTAAGCCTCTTTTGTTTCATAAATTGAGTTTGATTATTTTTTCTAACCATTACTCTTCGATGTATTTGTGTTGTCATATAATATTCTGCACGCATTATTTAAACCATCATAAGATGACAGCGATAATGGCTCCGGGCAAACATCAGCACTCCCGCTAACATCAACATCCGCACCAGGTATTTCACCATTTAACAGTTCACTGTTTAGCGCTGTATGCTGAACACCCGTTGGCAACGTAATAGTGAAACAACTGCCTTCACCCTGCTGCGAATGAATATCAAGACGACCATGATGATTGATCACAGTTTCATTTAACACCGCCAGCCCAAGACCAGTGCCACTGCTACGAGTAGTAAAAAAAGGCTCCAGAATACGCGCCCTAATCTCTTCACTAATACCACAGCCATTGTCTTTAAAAGTAAATTCAATCATTCTATCTGCACGTTTATTTACTTTGATTTCAAAAATTATTTTTTCATCACTACGCTTCTCACCCGCTTCAAGCGCGTTACTGGCAAGATTCTGGAACGCACTAACCAGAGCATCACAGTTACCCTGTAAAAATACATTCGAAGCAGCATTGCTTATACGCAAGTGGGCACCCACCTTGGTAAATTGAGGTGCCAGTAAATGTTGCAGTTGCGTCATTAGTTCACCAACAGTAAAACTTTCGTTTTCAGTCACACCACCGCGAGCAAAAATAAGCATATCATTTACCATCCGCTCCAGATGCCGCAGCGAGTCAGTTGCTTTGTTAGAAAAGCGCTGGCGATCTTCACAGTTCGCATTAGGATGGTTAATATTAGAGACATAGAGCAGTGCTGACGACAGTGGGGTACGAATCTGGTGCGCCAGGCTAGCAACCATTTCACCTAAAGAGGTCAACCGCCGCTGATGGTTTAAGCTAGCTTCAAGCTGATGTGTTTCGGTAACATCGGTAATTAAAATGATTTTTCCAGTCGTCTCTTTATTTATCTGCCCTGTTACTTTTTCTCGTTCCTGCACGATTGGGCGCGCATAGAGACTAACCCAGCGACCATTGCGTAATCGCAAGCCGTCCCCATCACAAAGGAAATGCCGTTGCGCAATATCATCCCAGACCATACCTAACAGGCCACTGCCAAACATTGACTGCGCATTAAGATTAAACTGATTTACACGGCCAGTTTCGTCAAGCACAACAACACTAGCAGGTAAGGTATTCAGCAACACCTCAAGACGATTAGCCAGTTGCTCCTTTTCAGCCAGTTGCTTTATACGTTCGTTACGCGCTTCAGCCAGTTCGCCCGATAGCTGTGCAGTCTGCTTTTCCAGCACCCCATACGACTGCGTTAACTGCTGCGATAATTGATTAAACAGATTAAAGGCGGCTTCTAACTGTTCACCAGCAAGATGCTGTGGCAAAGGTGATGCAAATGCTGTGTCTAAACTCATTCTCTGGTCTCCTGTTTATGCACCACTACTCTCAGTAGGCGCAAAACAATGCTTTAATTCAGTATCTGCAAAGACCATGCCTAAAATTTAATCTATTTTTATTTCATATACTTAGCTATAATTTCGAAAACAATTTACAACGGTGACAAATTTTCGTCGTAATTTTCAATGGCCAAATGCCAGCATTCTGACGTTATAAGAACAGCCGGAATACCCAGTACAGGGTGATTTTTTATTCGCTCTAAAGATACCGCGTAAAAAGGATCCACACTGATTTCTTTTCACTACAACATGCGACCCAACCAGCTATACTTACGGTTACAATAAAAAGAATAACAAACTAACACGCTAGACTTAGTATGGCTCTATACTCCATTGATACACTAATAGAAGAAACGCGGCGACTGGCGGCTGAATTTCGGCGCACCACCGGTACGATGCTCCCAGTTTCAGGCGAGATTGCGCGTTATGATGTCTGTCACCACCTGGGGCTGCGCATTATTGAAGAACGGGGCAATGGTTATGATGCAATCGGTAACGATCGTTGGAAAGATTTAAAAATTCAGATAAAAAGCCGAATCATTAGTAGCACGGTTAAGTCAGGACACCGAATCGGCCAGTTAAACCTGGAAAGTGACTGGGATCTGATCATACTTTCACTGATGAACAATAATTTTGAACCAATTGAAATGTATAAACTCTCAAGAGCTGAAATTGAACTGGCGCTTACCGCAAAAAACAAACCCTCAAAACGCGGCGCAATTTCTGTGGCCAGGTGTAAAACACTCGGTGAACGGGTGTGGACAAAAAAGCAGGGCATTACGTGTTAGCCAACAAGTCCAGCCGCACTGTTAGACCAGGCTAAAATACGCTCCCCCTCCATTGGTTTCGCAATATAATAACCCTGTGCAACATCACACCCCAGCGCCAGTAATAAGTTCCAGGTCGCCTCATCCTCGACACCTTCTGCAACAATTGTCATGCCTAGCTCATGCCCTAACATCGTAATCATTTTTACAATGGCCAACGCTTCCGGCTCGGTGGTGGCTTTTTTTACAAACGACAAATCAATCTTTAACTCTGAAAAAGGGATCCGGTAAAGTTGCACCATAGAAGAATAACCCGTACCAAAATCATCAATCGATAACGATATGCCTTTCATGCGAATGCGGGTGAGGATATCCAGCGACTTAATCAGTTCCTGCATCAATGTTGTTTCGGTCACTTCCAATGTCACCTGCTCTGCTTCCAATCCGTAGGCCTTAATAACTTCACAGATCGCTTCAGGCAAATCAAGGTTTTGAAAACTCACCGGCGGCATATTTATCGCAACATTAATATGCAAACCTTGCTGCAACCATTCACTGGTCTGCTGTAAAGATTTTTCCAGCACGTTTAATGTAAGCAGATCCATTAAACCCGCCTGCTCCACCAACGGGATGAAATAATTAGGCATAATCAGGCCACAACTCGGATGTCGCCAACGCACTAATGCCTCAACACCAATTAGTTTGCCACTGCTAAATTCAACCTGGGGCTGAAAGTGTACCTCAAGTTGATCGGCTTCTATTGCTCGCCTTAAATTCTCTTCGGTAACAATCCCAGGATCGAGTAAACCCGATTCATGCTGGTGATCCAGTGATAAAAATGCCAGATTACTCAATAAAAGCTGTATTTCCTCATATCGAAACGGCTTCGATAACGCACCAGCAACAAATAATCCCTGCTCTTTTGCCAGTTTTTTTGCCGAACTCAATACACTTTTATCGTACCCACTTATTAATATGATCGCTGAGGTCGCATTTAAATCTGCCATTACCCGCAATAATTCTATGCCATCGCGCTCGGGCATAAACAAATCCAGCACTACCACATGCGTGTCGCTAGTATAATAACGCTCAAAATCTACTGCCTTATCAATAAACTGCGCATCAAATCCAACTTCTAGTGCAATATCACGTATCAGTTCTCCGATTTCCGGTTCATCGTCAACGATCAATAAGTGGTGTTTACCCTGCATTCCCTTACACTCTAAATTTAAATTAATAATGATTTCAGGTTAGGTATTGTGCTTTAATCTGTCGTCTTTGTCAGCAATTTCTATACTTTAACGAATGCATCTACTGGCCATTTTCCAGGAGCCTGACTCAGAATATTCTACAGGCTACTCTGGGATAGAAAAATGGTGCCGGAAGGGAGAATCGAACTCCCAACCTCGTCATTACGAATGACTTGCTCTACCAATTGGAGCTATTCCGGCGGCGCCGATATCTTATCGGAAAATGACATCAAATGTCATTATTCAGGGAAGCAATTATTATTCACCATCAATGCGGTGCGGTCATTGCGTATGGTGAGACAGCAAATTTTGGTATTTCTCCCAGCACGATTGCAGCCATCAGTTCGGCAGAAGCGGCACCCAGCACAATCCCATTACGGTAATGTCCAGCATGAATATAAAGCCCATCAATTTTATCATGCGCACAGACATAAGGAATACCACTTTCTGTACCCGGCCGTAACCCCGCCCACTGACGCTCAATCACCAAAGTTTCAAGCTGTGGTACAAGCGCGATGGCAGCGTGATGCAATTCAACCATTGCAGCGTCTGAAATCGTTTTATCGAACCCCATTTTTTCCAGTGTACTGCCGGCTAAAATCCGGCCGTCTTTACGGGGAATAACATAATGCCCTTCCGCCAATACAATACGTTTCAACAGATCAGGGACACCTCGATACATAATCATTTGCCCCTTCACTGGCTGCACCGCAACAGTATCGGTGGTTACGCTGAACTGTGCGGTCCAGGCACCGCTTGCAAGCACAACTTTATTGCTGTGGAAAACCTCCTTTTCGCTACGCACCCCGATTATTTTATCGTCTTCCACCAGTATCTCAACAATTGAACAATGTTCTCTGTAGGGGATGTTCAGTCTATTAAAGCTTCCCCTTAGTGCTTTCACCAGTTTCGGGTTGCGTACCTGCATAATATCCGGCATCCAGAAACCGGCACCAACAGCCTCACCAACAGCAGGTTCCAGCGACTTTATTTCAGTACGATCTACGAGATATTCCATATCGACTAACCAGCGTTTACCCCATTGGCGGACAGGCTCAACGGCCTCATCCACCAGAACAAATAAACCGCTACGAATCAGCTCGCTATCAACTCCACTTTCATCCAGAAGTTCCGCCACCAATTGTGGATAAAGCTGTTTACTGCGTTCGGCGAGCTGGTTGACCGCATCCGCATAACGCCAGGCATATAATGGCGAAACAATGCCCCCGCCGGCCCACGAGGACTCGCCACCCAGAACGCCACGTTCAAGGAGCAAGACATCCATACCCGACTTAAACAAAGCCCGCGCGGTAAGCAGACCAATAACGCCACCGCCAACGATGATGCATTCAGACATAAGAAAAAGCTGCGCTATTTATTCCGGTAGCTTCTCACGCAGGGCATCACGGTCGAACCACCATTGATCTGCGGGTACAACCGCGCCCAGTACCAACGATAATCGAGGTAAAAATATCGCTGGGTCGGTCAATTGCAGGCGCTCCATCCAGGCAGTCATTCCGGCCTGATCTTTTACCGAAGAGTGCGCTTCGGCCACATTCGCAAGCATTTGTTGCGTTAGGAAAGTGAGGCTTTCGCGCTTATCTTCATCCGTCCGAATATCGGCTATATAATGCGCCGTAATCGCGGCAATCGCTGCGCCGTCGGCATTGGGCGGGGTTTCATCAATGAGATAACCCAGCATATTTATCGTCAGCTGTGGTTCCATCGGGTAGGTCACCGCTAACCAGATACCCTGTGCCAACGCAACCAGTGAAGCTGGCTGCGAAGACTGATACAACACATCACAGCTTTCAACAGCGTCCTGCCATTGTTCTTTATCAATAAAAACCTGCATCGCCATGCGTGCTTTTTCCCAGGCTTCATCAGCACGGTTAACCCCAACCAGCGCTTCTGCCACATCCAGTTGCAGACGTGCGCGTGCTACCGGATCAACTTTCTCATCCAGCGCAGCATAAGCCGCCTGTTTATCTTCCAGGTATTTCTGGATTTCTTCGATAGATTGGGCGGGTGCCGAACTATCAATTACTGTGTCAATATCTTGCTTAGTTGTCATAATGTAATTACCTGACCCGAGCTTTAAATACCCATCAACTGCAGTAGACGAATAACCCACGGGCGCAAAAATATATTTTAAATAACGGACTATTATACCTGAACCAATATGCCATACCGCTAACCATTAGGGATAGCCGCGCTTATGAATAACGGCAGGCGCTTTATGCGTTTAAAACATGGAAATTGTAAAATGGGACGTGTACAATAAAACACCAGCCTAACTAAAACACGCTAAAATTACTGCATGTCCAGCGGAAAGCTCATCGAACCTAAAGTCATTACTGATATTCATCAGCGCACCGTATGCCTGTTACCAACAGGTTTCTACTTTAACGATGAACGCTGGGAACAAATCTGGCAGCGTTATGATGAAAAAGGTGACACGTTGTCCATGTCTGATCTAAAAGCGCTGTTCCCTGCCGAAGCAACCGTACAAAATCCGGCTGAAGAGACCGGTGAAACATTTAATCATAAAGCCAGATCAGACAAAAGTAACACCGGATAACCGCTGATATCTAACTCATCGCAATAGCGCAGCAATACGTTCATCCTGTTTATTTCAAACGTAACATGAAGCCTGTAGCTTTTCCTGGAACATCAGGACTAGCGGCAGGTTGATTTAAACCTGGCAACCGCACCAACACAGGAGGCATCAATAAATTTTTTTGTTTTTTTTTCCGGCTTCACCCCCTCTGAGTCTGTTGCCACAACCGATTCAGACTGTTGCAGCAACGGCTGTGCGCGCTTCGCCTTTTCGAGCTGCCGTATTTTCTCTATTTTCTGTAACTGCTGCCGGTCTTTTAAACGCGCCTTTATCAGATTTCGTTTCTCGGCCAGCAGCCTGGCATTTTCTTTTTCATGCGCCTGCCAGGCCAACCTTGCCTGCTGTTGAGCAAGCCATTGGCGTTTTTTTGCTGCCGCCTCCAGTTTTTCTACTTTCTGTCTATTTTTTAGCACGGCAGCTGTTAATGTGGCGGCGGCTCTAGCCGCACCTTTTTCAGCCAGATTTTTTTCTGCTGCCATTTTAGCCAGTGCCTGTTTTTTTTCCTGCTGTAACGTTTGCGCCTGTTTCCTCAGTTTCTTTTTCTCATTTTCAAGTGCCTGCCGCGCCTGCGCTAACGGGAACGTGCTATTACCGTTAGCCGGTTTTTTTAAAGCCTGTTCAGGCAGTGGTGCGCTACTGGTTAAAAAGCCGGCTCTATACAAAAGAAAAGCAACAACAATCAAGCCCATTGCAGCAATAGCATAACGCTTCCATTGGGATATTGCTGCTTCTGCTGGCTCAGGTGAAAGGGTTTCGACGGTATTAATTACCAATTTTTTTTCTACTACTGCATCCGGTTCCTCGCAGACAGGTGCTCGATCAACATCAGACTCAGCGGCAGCCGACGGTTCCTTGCTATCCCGTGTTCCACTTGCTGCTTCGGCTGCAACGCCGTCCTGTTCATTGTTATGATGGCTGGTGATCGAGGGAAAGTCACGAACCAGTTTCTCCATCGCCTGCTGATCATTATCTTTCGGCAACTCACGATTAACCAGTGGCACCAGACTGTCCTTCATCCGCTCCTGTACCATCTCTTCAACCAGATCAACATCAATTAACGCCCGCTGATCAGCAAACCCATACACCATCACCGTGTCGCACAATAAATTAATTAATCGGGGCGTACCACCACTATAATTATGAATCCGCTCACAGGCCGCCGGGGTAAACACATCGTGTTCGGCACCAGCAGTGATCAATCGGTGCTGAATATAACCACAGGTTTCTATTGCATTCAGTGTTCCAAGGTGATAATCCACACCGATGCGCTGTGCAAACTGTACTAATTCAGGAATTCTCAGGGTTTCTTTTAATCCGGGCTGTCCAGCGAGAATTACCTGTACTAACTGGTCTTTTTCAGAATTAACATTGGACAACATACGCAATTCTTCAAGCGCCTCGGCTTTCATATTTTGCGCTTCATCGACAATCAGTAAAACTTTTTTATTTTTTGCATATTCCGCAATCAGGAAATCCATTAATTTCTGATGCATTTCAACCTGGGGGATATGACCCGTATGCAGGTTAAACGCAGACAATATCCAGTCAAGCAAGCTACCAAATGACTGATGCGTATTGGTAATCATGCCTACCGTATAAGAATCATCAATACGCTCTAGCAGTTTTCTTAACAGCGTGGTTTTACCCGCACCGGTTTCGCCACTGATAACACAGAACCCGACACTATTCATCAGGCCATATTCCAGCAAGGTAAGAGCCGTCTGGTGTTTTTTGCTTAGATAGAGAAATCTGGGGTCGGGCAGCATAGAAAAAGGCTTATCCCGGAGACCATAAAAAGCTTCATACATAGTGTTATAAATCCAGTTTATTCATTTAAGATCATCGCGCTACATTAAACACATTCATTGTTAATGAAATCTGCCATGAAATTTTTAAATTAATACACCTATAATAGACGCTCCAGTAAATAATGTATGCGTAAACATCCAGACTCGTTACTATACACTAACACCAGAATGGGCTGAGGCCGATATTGGCCTCCGCACAAAACAGCAACTTACTAACAGAATAGATGAAACAGGTATAAACAATGCAACCGCCATCCACCGAAGAAAATGTAGAAGAACTGATCCTAAAGGAAAGCATTGTCAGTGCCGCCGGACTCGATAGTGATCAGGTCATCGTGGGCATTAAAGGGGACCCTTCACTTCGAGAAAGCGCTCCCCTGCGTAAACGTTACAGCAGCAAAGTCGACAGCCTGTTTGATCAGCTTGGCCCCCACCTGGAGGATTTAATGCTTAATCGGGGTATCTACCGTATGTTTATCGGTTTCAATAGCGGCGAAATACGCACTAACTCAATTTTCGACCCATTACGCCAGGAAATTCACGATGCCGAGAAACTGGCTAACACTGAATACATTAATCGGCACTTTCCCACTATTCGGTACGATGAAAAAATCAACCTGATGCGCCAGCTCTACACCACCTTACGTGCTTCTACGCAATATAAAAATATGCCAATTTACTGGCAGAATATTCTTAATCGCCGCTCCGATCACTGGAAACCACTTGAACCGGAAAATATTCCTCATATCCTTTCAACGGTTAAACACCTGCGCGACATTGAAGAATATTATTTACGCAATATCACAATCTGTATGGTTCAGGGTATTGTACGGATGCAGTTTAACTGTGACGGCACACAGATTATTGATGCACGCAATTTCCAGCGCTTTCTGGAAGATAATGTGTAAACAGAATAACAGGTTATGCCCTAATGATATTTTTCCGTTGTCAAATGCCCTGGTTCCCGCCGCCGATGTTTGCGTAACCCACGCTTATGCAGAACCTCCGTTACACTACTAATCATCGCCGCACTACCACACATCATCACATGCGAGTCCTCGGTATTAATCGTTATCCCAGTACATGCTTCAAACTCACCACTTTCAAGACAGTCCGGGATACGTTTATTGATGCTGTCGGCGATCACTTCGCGGGTAACAAAGGGTGCAAAAATAAATTGATTTCGGTGCTGTTGCTGTAACTGTTGAATAAGTGGCTGGTAAGAAAGCTCGGAGGCATCACGAACAGAATAAGCCAGTACCATTTTTTCAAACCGTTGCCAGGGTGGTGTTGATTTCAAAATAGAAAGAAACGGCCCCAGACCCGTACCTGTTGCCAGCATCCATAAATGCTTACATGCCGGCACTTCGTCCACCACCATAAAGCCGTTCGCCGCATCCGTCACAAAAATTTCATCTCCTGTTTCCAGCGCGGCCAGTTTAGGTGACAGCGGCCCCTCCGGTACAATATTAAAATATATTTCAAGACAGGGCTCAGCCGCTGTATTTACCAGAGAATACGGACGGGCTATGCGCTCACCATCAATATCAAGTGCCACTCGGGCAAACTGTCCCGCTTTGAATGCCGGAAAATCAACCTCTATCTGTAGTGAGAACAAGCGAGCATTCCACTGCTTTTTTTCATGAATACGAGCTGTTAACCAATTTGCCATTGTTTCACCCTGTCGCACAATTTCGATTATCCTGTACATATTACCCGAAAAAGACATTATCCTGAAAAAAACTATATTCTGCTTATATCGTCATGTACTTTTCCACGCAGTTTTTTGATCTTACCACGATGATTCTTACCTTTTAGCCGCTTTAACCTGGAGTTTTTTGTTGGTCGAGTCGGCCGTCTCAATCCTGGAGTTAGCTGCACGGATGTGATCAATTCTTGCAGACGCACAAGCGCCAGCGCCCGATTACTCAACTGGCTACGGGTTTGTTGTGATTTAATAATAACCACACCTTCCTTACTAATACGACTGTCATGCAAAGCCAATAATCGCTGCTTCAGGCATACAGACAAGCTTGAAGCATGAATGTCAAAACGCAAGTGAATGGCCGTAGCGACCTTATTCACATTTTGCCCACCCGCACCCTGCGCGCGCACAGCGAAAAATTCTATTTCCCGGTCATTAATAATGCTATTTTTTATTCTCATAAAGATGACAATTAATTCGAGATTAAAGCTAATCAGCTCCCATAAAAAGCGATACAATGTACGCAATAATATTTACACCACTCACTTACTACTGAGTCGCATAAAAAGGCTACCCTTTGTGCAAGACACGCAGTGAATACATCCATGTAGGCTCGACATCCGCATCCCTGTGGCTGACGGGTCTGAACAAAGGGTAGTCTTTTATACGTACTATTAATATGAAAGCAAACGAAATCAAAAAAGGCCAGGTTTTTATTCTGGACAATAAAAATATCCTGATTAAAAAAATTTTTGTCCAGTCCCCCTCATCGCGTAGTGGTAGCACATTATATAAAATCTCTGGTAAAGACATTCGTTCTGGACAAAAATTTGAACGCAGTTTTAAAGGTGATGAAAACATCACCGGAATCGATGTGGCACGCCGCACGGTGCAATTACTTTATCGTGATGGGGATGGTTATACTTTCATGGACACAGAAAACTACGAACAATTTACCCTGTCTGATGCTGCCGTCGCCGATGAAAGCCCCTTCCTCAATGATGGCATGGAAGACATTACCGCGCTCATTAGTGAAGGCGAGCTGCTCGGCATAGAACTGCCTAATACCATCATTATGGAAATAACCGATTGTGCGCCGGGAATGAAATCTGCCTCTTCCTCTGCGCGCACCAAACCAGCAACCATGCCTACCGGCCTCATCATTCAGGTACCAGAATATTTAACGCTGGGCGAAACCATTAAAATTAATACTGAAACCCGCGAATTTATTTCTCGCGCCTAATTTATCCAGATACTATGGATATAGAACCCATCAATACGCACCAACAAAAACAGGTTATCGAACAAACGTACGACTACATTCACCAGGCAACGGTGGCTTACCACCAAACATTCAAGCGCATTGACGTTTTATTTGATTTATCGGGCAGAAATGCAGGCATGTACCGCGTTAATGGTCGACAACACTGGATACGCTACAACCCCTATATTTTTTCCCGTTATTTTGATGACAGCCTGCAATCGACGGTGCCACACGAAGTAGCACATTATATCACCGACTGTTTGTATGGGCTTAAAAAAATTCGCCCTCACGGTATTGAGTGGCAAGGCCTTATGCATACCTTTAATGCAAAACCAGAAGTAACCGGCAATTATGACCTGACCGGTATTCCACAACGCCGACAAAAACGCTACAACTACCACTGTGCCTGTATGCAACATCAGATAAGCGCAGTTCGTCACTACCGTATCCTGAATCAACAGATGCAGTATTACTGCAAACACTGTAACCAGTCTATCCGCGCTACGTCCAGCTAAAACAAGCAATACCCGCTTTCAACGATTATATAGATCTCGATATAAACCTTCACGGCCAATTAACTCATCATGACAGCCTTCATCAATAATTTTCCCCGAATCAAACACCAGCACACGATCGGCCTGCCGCACCGCACTTAATCGATGCGCAATAATTAAGGTCGTACGATTCTGCAAAAAGGTGTGCATTGCTCGATGCAATTTCGCCTCAGTTTCAGCATCCAGCGATGAGGTTGCTTCGTCCAGTATCACCAATTTGGGGGCGGACAATATCATTCGAGCAATAGCAAGACGCTGGCGCTGACCACCAGATAAACGAATACCACTGCGGCCAATAACTGTATCCAGCCGTGCTGGCATCGCCTCAACCCCCGCTTTCATCTGCGCGATGCGTAATGCATTCCAGATTACATCATCATCCAGCTCACGCCCCAGCGATAAATTTTCTCGCACCGTGTCATTAAACATGGCAGGATGTTGCAGAACTGTTGCGACATTTTCACGCACTACATCCAGGCCAATCTCACGTAAATCAATGCCATTAAATTTGAGATTACCCGAATCTGCCGCATACAGACCAATAATGATTTGTACCAGAGTTGATTTCCCGCCACCACTGGCACCAACCAAAGCAACTTTTTCACCCGCTTTAATCATTAACGATACGCCGTCTAACACCGTTAAACCTTCGCCATAAGCGAAGCGAATATTCTCAACCGACAGGCCAACCGTATGCTTATCAATAAAAGGATTTTTTAAATGCGGATAATTGGGTTCGCGCTGTAGCGCCAGCAATTTATTGATCCGTTCAAGCGCCGCATTCGCACCATAATAACTGTACTGAATACCCAGTATTTCCTGTACCGGACCCATCATAAACCAGAGGTAAGCATACACTGCAAACATTTCACCAATACTTAAACTGGTAAAAAGCACCAGCACCATACTGATGCCTCGGAATAATTCAAACCCCATTAGAAAGATGAAGAAAGACAGGCGATTAGCCACATCACTTTTCCAGCCGAATGATGCCATATGCTGCTTTAAGGTTCTTGCCCGCATGGTTACGCGCTGTAGATAATGCTGTTCACGATTACTGGCCCGAATCTGCTGGATACCATCCAGTGTTTCAATTAGCGCCTGTTGAAACAGCTCAAACGATACGTTTTCATTGTGCTTTAATTTTTTGACTTTCTTTCCCATCACCATAGTGAAATAAACCACCACCGGATTCATCAATAAAATAAACAACGCAAGTTGCCATTGCATCCACAACAACACCCCCGCAACGCCAATAATGGTTAGCACTGCAACCATAAACTTGCTCAGGGTTGAGCCAATAAAATCATCAATCGCATTCACATCCGTGACCAGATGAGAAGTAATAGCCCCCGAGCCAATCACCTCGTATTCTGCCATCGACACAGACTGTAAATGCCGCAACAAACGCGTACGTATTTTATAAGTAACGGCTTTCGCAACCAGGGTAAATTCCCGAGTTTGCAACACTCCCAGCAATAATGACAACAGGCGCATCAACATTGAAGCCAGCATCACCAGTACAATAACAACGACCGGCCCAAACCATTCCGGTGGCAACAACCACTTGACTGCTGCAACAATTCTACCGGGTTTACCCAGAAGTACTTCGTCCACCAGCATGGGCATCATTAGAGGCACTGGCACACTTATAGCGGCTGATAACAATGCGAACAGTTGTGCATACAGGAGTGCTTTTTTGTAACGCAGGGCAAGTAAATAAATATCTTTCCAACACATTATTTCATTACAGAGAACAAGGTTTAATTGACTCAAAGGCGGGTCAGTGCCAGATAAGTAGACTCAACTGGGCAGAACAGATCGGCTTTTAAAAAAAGCTATACTAACAATTCCTGCCCATATCAGGGTAATTATTCAGCTATAGTCTGGATAAACCAGTCATATGGCAATAATTTTAAGCAGCCGCTGATTAATTCAGTATAAAATAGATTATAAGTTACGGTTTTATGGGTTGAGCATCGATTTCCTTAAGATATACCACGCTTTTACTGGTAGTTTCCGAGGCAATGTGTAAAAATTTATCCATTAGAAACATAACTGCATAATACCCCGTTTATAGATAAGTGAATTATTATGAGCGAGAATGAATACAATAAACACTATTCTGGAAAAAATCAGGCTATACAGCGCAGAGCCCGTATTCGGCCCGATATAAACAACGAGCAATTTCTGGCTAACCTGAGCACCGCCATTCGAAACAATGAACTTCTGATCCATTACCAGCCCCGTTACGATGCGCTGACAGGTCATGCGTGCTATTTCGAGGCACTGGTACGCTGGGAACGGCCGGGGCTGGGTACATTTTACCCGCACACATTTCTCCCTGCAGCCGAAGCGCATGGCTTAATTTTTGCGTTAGACTTATGGGTGTTTGAACAATGCTGCAAAGACTTAATCTGGTTGCGAAGAAACATCGGCAGCCATTTGAAAATAGCCGTTAACATCTCTTCACTTGACTGCGAAAGCGTCTATTACTCACAAAAACTCATTGATATATGCAGCCACCATAACTTGAAGCTGGCTGATTTTGAACTCGAAATATCAGAAAGTCATGCCATTAACGACATCCGAAAAACCATTGCTTTCTGCAAAACACTGGGTGAATACGGCGCACAATTTTGCCTTAGCGGCTTTGGTAGCGGACACGCATCGTTATTGCGACTGCTCGAATTACCCATTAACAGCATTAAAATTGACACCGCTTTCATTGTGCAAATTGGCGAATCTGAACGCAGTGAAATAATCATCAAAAGCCTGCTCAAGCTCACTAAAGCATTAAACATAAAATCCATTGCTAATGGGATTGAACATAAATACCAATATAATTTTTTAATTGATTCAGGCTGTGACCTGTTACAGGGATTTTATTTTATGCCGCCCAAAGAAAAAAATAAAATCAATAAAACCGGGATATTTATTACGGATAAAAAAAATCGCTAATCGCCTCTACCCCTCGCCAATTCTTACTCGATAATTATAAATCCCCACTGTTGTTCCCTCGTTACTAACAGGATGAAAAAGATACTTATTGCTCAAGGCCGCCTGCCACACAGATATGAAAGTTGAATATATCGAGCTGGCAGTAATAAATTTTAGCTGTATATTCGGCCTGATTTCTTTTATTTCTATACCCATGCCTTTGCTGTAGAATTCTCAGCAGATAAAACCTGTCGCATGATAAAAAGGGCGCTTATGATTACTTCAGTCAGTAAGAGAAAAAAATGAAACCAACGTTAAAAGCCCTGATCTTTGATGTGGATGGCACCCTTGCCAATACCGAGGCAGATGGCCATCGGGTTGCCTTTAATCGCGCATTTGATGAATACAACATTGGCTGGCACTGGGATATAGATACCTACGGTAAACTGCTTGCCGTTACCGGTGGTAAAGAACGTATGAAGTATTATGCCACCGATTTTCTACAGAACAAAAACCTACCCGATAATTTTGATGCATTAATTCCAGCATTGCATCAGATCAAAACAAAACACTATACTGAATTGCTGGCTACTGGCGCTATCCCTTTACGTCAGGGTGTTGAGCGTTTACTGCATGAGGCACGCGACTCTGGTCTGCGACTGGCCATTGCAACCACTACCACCCCAGCAAATGTTACTGTCCTGTTAAGCCACACTTTAGGCAAAGCCGCATTAAACTGGTTTGATATCATTGCTGCTGGCGACATTGTTCCCAGCAAAAAACCTGCAGCAGACATATACACATACAGTCTCAAAAAAATGCAGCTAAGCCCGGATCAATGCATGGCATTTGAAGACTCACATAATGGTCTGCTTGCCTCTCTGGGGGCAGGCTTACAAACTGTAATAACGACCAATAATTATACCTTAGAGCATAATTTCAAGGGTGCAACAATCGTGCTCGATGGTATGGGTGAACCAGACAGAGCCTTTCATGTTACTCATGGGGAAGCTAAGGGATTCAGTTTTCTCAACACTGAAATGATTGAAGCGATGCATCAGCAGAAGCAGTAGAAAAATCAAAAATTACCACATCTCCCGATATACAAACAAAAAGCACAATTAGAACAGGCTAATGACGATAACCATTATCACCTACCTGTTAACCGACAGTTTTGCGGGGTTCGCCGCTGGCTTGCTCGGTGTTGGTGGTGGCTTAATTATTGTGCCTGTGCTCTACCACATTTTTACCATACAAAACATAACACCCGCGCAGGTCATGCACATGGCACTGGCAACCTCACTTGCTACCATCACTGTCACCTCAATAGCATCGACACTTGCTCACCACAAACAACGCGCTGTCCACTGGCATCTCTTTTTAATATTACTGCCTGGAATTCTCATTGGCGCCTGGACAGGTGGACTCATTGCCAGCAGGCTGGACAGTAACAGCCTTAAACCCACCTTTGCTGTCTTCGAGCTGGCCGCCGCTATCATCATGTTGCGTAATTTTAAAATACACCAGCACATAAAAGAAACCACCATAAAAACCCTGTTAGATTTCTCTTGAAGTCCTGTACACGGGTGCTATAATGAGTCCAGTTAACAGCACCTTTTGGAGCGAATTCACATGCCTATCAAATTTTCTCAAGATATAGTCCCACTGTCAGATTTAAAAGTTAATCCTGGAAAAATAGTAAATCGAGCACAAGATACCCATAGACCAATATTATTAACAAGTAGAGGTCGTGGAGTAGCAGTAGTGCAGGGACTAGAAGAATATGAAAATCTTGAGGAGGAGCGGGTATTTATGAAGGCTGTAACTCAAGGTTTAGTGGAAATAAAAGAAGGAAAAGAGCAAAGTCTTGAAGATGTTAAAAAGAAATTGGGCATTAAAACTTGAAGATTTTGATATCTGATTCTGCGTATGCTGACTTTGAATCAATAATAGAATATTACACCGAGATAGGTGCTCCGCATATAGGGGAGCAATTTGTAGCCAGCATAATTGAGCACATCGAAACAATACCCGCAAACCCTGATATTGGCAGAAAAGTACCCGAGTTCAATACAGATAAAATTCGCGAATTGATTCATAGCCCATTCAGGGTGGTATATCTAAGAGAAGAAAAATTAATTCACGTAGTTAGAGTTTGGCGAAGTGAACGATTACTCAAACTTGAAGACACACCAGCAGAAAGAAAAATCTAACAAGCTCATACAGCAGACTGCCAAAACTGGCGCATGTCTTACCGGAAAAAGCATTAAAAAAAATTTTCGCGCTGTTTTTAATATTGCTTGGCATTAAAATGCTAACGGAATAATGTTACAAACCATAGAAATAATGAATTATCCTTTTCAACCTGTTGTCACACTGTATTCTTAGTACCAATAATTAAAAATTATGTCTACATTCGCCGAATTAAAAGTCACCGTATTTAGCGACCTGATCTGCCCTTTTTGCTATGTAGGCTATCATCGCTTATTACGCTTACGCGACAGTTATGATTTAAAAATAAACTGGTGTTTTCTCGAAATACATCCTGAAACCTCAGCACAGAGTGAACCCATTGCTTCACTCGATTATCCATCAGAAACCTGGTTACAAATGATGAGAAATCTGAAGCATATCGCTGAAGAAGAAGACATACAACTGGCTGAAATAAATTTCATCACTAATTCTAAAAATGCATTATTGCTCGCTGAGGCCACCAAACAGGTAAGTAAAAAGCGTTTTTATTCATTACATGAATCTCTATTTAGAGCGTATTTTATCGATGGCCTTAATATCGCAGATAAAAAAATATTACGTCGCATTGCAAAAAGCTGTCGTTTAAACAATGCGACCATCAATGCTGCCTGGTCAAACTCAGCTTATGCTTTACGGTTGCAACAAAACTACAACGAAGCCAGAAAATATAATATAGAAAGTGTCCCCAGCTTTATTTTTGGAGATAAATTACTGACCGGTGTTGTTGCTGAAAAAAACCTAAGAAAAGCCGCGGCTGCTCTTCTCGAACAGACCATACCTTGCTATTAAGACTACTACGTAATAAAATCAGGAAATCTTCGAACATTCAAGCAAACAGGCACACTCTTACCACTTCAGCCAGTTCATCATGGGTATACGGCTTTGAAACAGCATTTTCAAAACCGTAAGCACTGTAATTTGCCATTACCGGATCATTAGAATAACCGCTCGACACAACGGCTTTCACCTGCGGATCAAGCGCAAGAATTTTCTGAATAGCATCCTTTCCACCCATACCACCCATTATAGTCAAGTCCATTATTACTAGATCAATCGGTTTCCCTCCCTGCATTGCTAATTTATATTCTTCAATCGCCTGCTCACCATTTTCAGCATGCACAACCTGATAGCCCATCTCTTCCAGCATTGCCTGGCCAATTTCACGAATCATTTCATCATCATCCATAATCATTACACGCTTTTGCTTTGTAGCACCTTCACTAATGATCTTATCCTCTGACTGATTAATTAACGGCGTTGCAACAACCGGCAGGTAAATCGTAAAACAGGAGCCATGGCCCAAAGTAGATTCAGCAGAAATCAAACCCTGATGTTTTTTAATAATCGAGTATGACAACGCCAGGCCAAGACCTGAACCATCATTACGGGTAGTAAAATAAGGATCAAAAATCGAATCCAGTACATCCTTTGGCATACCCCGACCAGTATCTTCAATAGTAATTTTTACATAATCACCACTCGATAAACGGGGTTTAATGTCTTCATCTATTACAAAATCGGTTAAAAAAGTACAGCGAATCGTAATATCACCACCATCTGGCATCGCCTGTCTGGCGTTAATTATTAAATTCTGGATAACCTGACCAATCTGTCCACTATCCATCTTGATAATACTCAGCCCCTCCAGGGATTCAAAATGACATTGAATATTACTACCATGTAAACTAAATTCTGCTGACTCGCGTAATACCGTCATAATATCGGCATCTTTTTTTACCGGATCACCACCTTTGGAAAAGGTAAGCAGTTGCTGAGTTAATCCGGCAGCACGCTGACAGGCTTTGTCTGATATTTCCAAATAGCGTTTTACTTTATCCGGCTCAGAAAAAGAACGCATTGCCATTTCAATATTGCCAATCACCCCACCCAGCAAGTTATTAAAATCATGGGCAATACCACCAGCTAATACACCAATTGACTCCAGCTTACTGGCTTTAAAATACTCATTTTCTGCTTTTTTCTGCTTGGTGATATCTTGAAGTGAAACCACTGCACCAACTGTATCACCCAATTCATCATGATAAGGCTTACAACTAACACTCAGATAAAATGTCCCGCTGGGAGTTTCGATCCACTGATTTACATGGCTCATCTCATTATTTAAAATGGCTTTTTTCTGTAGCCTGTCGAAAATATCGAACAGCGTATCGTCAAGCACATCCGCAACACCCACACCAATAACTTCATCTGGTTTTTTATCAAACAAACATAAATAGTTTGTGTTCGCCAACTGATAAACACCATACACATCAATAAATGCCAGTGCATAATCGCTGTTGGTAAAAATATCTTTGTATCGCAATAAGTTTTTATTGTCGGTTTTTTCAGCCGTAACATCTCTTAATAAGCCGCTAACTCGCTGTTCACCCGGTATCCCGGTATCCGCAAATGAAACCGCCAGAACCATTGTACTGTTATCTTTACGGCAACCATTGAATTCCATTTCAGCTGTTTCACCTGTCTTACTGCAAACATCTTTTATATAAATATCCAGTCTTTCAGCATCAGTTCTATCCATCAGTTTGTGGATAGAAGTAGCTATAATCTCCGCCTCTTTATAACCAAAAAGATGTTCAGCAGCATGATTAAAACTACTTATCACACCATTTTCGTCCATTGTTATCATGCCGTCCTTCACCGTATCAACAAGGGTTTGATACTGTATTTCACGATGCGTCAATAAGTCTTTCAGTATATTTTTACCCCGCAAAAACTTTACAATCAGCACCCCGATTAATACCAGAACAACGAGCAAGACCAGCTCAAGCACAAGCTTAAAATTGCGCCGTGCGCCCAGAAATTTTCTGTTTAATGCTGCAATAGTCCGGCCTACATCCAGCTGCGTCGCTTTACTCATTAAATCAATTTTTGATAAAATTTTCACCTGATTAATAATGCCTTCATTAATCATCATATCAAAAGCGGCTGCAGGTTCGTTTTTAACGAACAAATCCGCGGTCTGATTTTGTAGTCGCTCATTTTTTCTTGCCATTTTAGTCAAACTCGCATTGAGCGCCTGCCAATTTTTATCCATTCTTTTATTAATTGATAACAAATTTTTTCTGGCACTTATAAATTTTTCTGCCTGCTCACGCATTCTCTGCCGCAGGTCATCAAGTTTAAAGGCATCCGTTTCAGCCGCCATTTGCAACAAAATTAAAGAACGTTCGCGTGACGCACGATACATTTGTGACAGATCGTACTGCCTTTGGTACTGTCTGGTAATAACTGTACGTGAATCTTCAAAGATAGAGCTTAAAGTCATATAACCATTGAAGATCAAATAGGCAGACAGCACTGCCGTCACCATGACCAGTAACATTAAAACAATGTTTGCTTTCTTTTTAAATGACATAAGTCAATTCATCGTCTTGGCTGAATCGTCACTACACTGATTCAAAATAGAACTTACTGCAATACCCAGTCTGTCCTGGCTATAGGGTTTACTCACTGCACCTTTAAAACCATAATCGCTGTAATTAGCCATTACCGGGTCATTTGAATATCCGCTGGACACCAACGCTTTCACCTCAGGATCTATCTGTTGTATTAGTTTTATTGCCTCTTTACCACCAACCCCGTTTAAAACAGTAAGATCCATAATAACCAGATCAATCACTTTATTCTGCTTCATCGCTGCCTGATAAAGTAAATAAGCCCTGCGGCCATCTTCGGCCTGAATAACTTCATAACCAAGATTTTCCAACATTGCTGTGCTAATTTCACGGATCATTTCATCATCGTCCATTAGCATAATATGTGCCCCACTGTGTAGACTTTTTTTCTTTTCTTCTTTTTTTTGCTTATTTGCTGCAACCCGCTCACCCGTCGCAGAAACAGGTAAATATACGGTGAAAACGGCACCCCGATACTGTTCTGAATCCACAAATATACAACCATTATGCTTCTGAATAATGGAATAGGTTAGCGCCAGCCCCAGACCGCTACCTCGTTGTTTGGTGGTGAAATAGGGATCAAAAATCGAATGAATAATTTCCTTCGATATACCTTCACCACTATCGCCAACTGTCAGTTTAATGTAACGGCCAGGCTTCAATCCAGCCAGAACATTACTCTTATCCAGTACGGTATTTTTACAGTGGATATCCAGCTTGCCACCTTGTTGCATTGCCTGGCGCGCATTAATCACCAGATTTTGCATGACCTGGCTCATCTGACCCGTATCAACATCGACATTCCATAAATTATCTGAGCAGGAATAATTCACCTGAATACTACTACCATGCAGACTAAAATCCGTCGATTCATGGATAATTTCCATTATATCCGCCGCCTGTTTGACCGGCTCTCCGCCTTTAGAAAAGGTGAGTAGCTGCTGAGTTAAATCGGCGGCTCGCATTGAGGCGCTGGTTGCTTTATCAAGGTATTTTATCGCTTTACCAGGTACGTCCACACTGCGCTCGGCAAGATCAATATTACCCAGTATAATGCCGAGCAAATTATTAAAATCATGCGCAATACCACCCGCCAGTAACCCAATTGAATCCAGCTTTCTGGCTTTTATGATTTCTTCTTCCGCTTTTTTACGCTCAGTAATATCATTCGCCAGAGCCACAACAAATTTCTTACCATTTGAATTAAAACGGCGCAATCGAACTTCTACTGGAAACTGACTACCATCTTTGCGCTGATGCGCCCCAGTAACTGTAATCGAGCAATCAAGCGCTAATTTTTTCTGAAATTCACCTATATTATCTTCATGAATAGCTTTTTCAATGTCCATAATAGACAGGGTTAATAGCTCATCCCGAGTATAAGCCAGGCTATCACAGGCGGCCTGATTGACATCAATAAACGCATCCTTATCATTTATCAGGAACAGTGCATCTGCCGTATTTTCAACAATAGAACGGTACTGCTGCTGACTTTCAAGCAAATTTTCCCGGTCACGGTGCTGCTGTGTCACATCACAAAAAGTAATGACTGTACCGGCTGTCTCGCCCTTTTTATTTCTAATCAGCGCTTTGCTGATTAAGAGATGGCATAAGCCGCCATCAGCCGAGGCGAGCATAATATTATTGTCCTGGAAAGGCAGATTCTCATCTAAAATACAGGCGATCAGATTATGAATTTTTTCTCCTGAATCCGGGTTAAAGATATTAAAAACATGATTAACATTCTGCCCAACGGCGTTCTCATGCCTCCAGCCGGTCAAGCTTTCAGCTACCTGATTAAAAACAATAATATTGCCATGAATATCGGTACTGATTACGCCTTCTGCAATCGAGTTGATGGTTATATCCAGGTTCTGGTTACTTTCCCATAACAGTTTTTCTTTTTGTTTTCTTTCGATGGTAGCTTCTTTGCGCTGGAAAATAATGCCCGCAATGGAAGCGCAGATATTCAATAACCGACTTTGGAAACCATCCGGGGTACGAATATTAAAACTGGACAGTGCAAAACTGCCAATTGCCTGCTTATTACTATTGCGGATGGGGCTCGACCAGCAGGCATTGATGTTATAACTTTTTGCAAAATCACGGGTATTTTCCCAACGTACATCCGTCATAGTATTGCAAACGTACATATCCTCATTATGAAACACCGCATTACCGCATGAACTGTCACCCACTTTCAAACCATCCACTGCTGCCATTGCCTCCGCTGGAATACTGGGCGCAGTATGAGTAAATAACTGTCGTTTGTTATCATCTAAAAGCATAATGGAAGCAACCGCATCGGGAGTCAGTTTTTCCGCAAACAGACACAACTGCTCAAGCAATGTCGCAAAATGATCACTGCTAACGGTCGCCCCCAGAAGGGTGCTTTGCAACTCAATTAAATTTTCAAGCTGCGCGCGCGAAACCAGAGTTTCATCAACCGCTGGATTTTCAAATAAGTTACGCGATGTCATTGTCTGCACTCATTTTATTGCTGTCACCCCTATGCGCTACTCTGTGGCAAAGCATTTGACTGACTATTCATTAGATAGAGTTTAAACATAATTTTCTAAAATACACTAAATCACGCTATTTATACGCCAGAAGAACCGCTACTTCAATCCGGGTGAGGTAGATTTTGCACTCAAGGATTCGTGCATTCACACTTTAATCAAAGCTTCCCCAGGTATTGCATAAGCTGCTGCCGGTTGCCTTTAAAAGTTATACGCTCAGATTTCTTATTTAACTGGTAGTCATACATCGGGTCATAATAATCAAATAATAATCGTGCAATCCATGCTTTATGCTGCTCGCAGTCATTTTGGTTGCGGTGTTGCTGTAGCGCTGTATGCAAAATAGTCTTTAATTCTGCATGCGCTTTCCCTCCCAGTCGACGTTGTATTTTATCCAGTGCTAGCGACAGATATTGCGCCCACTTGTCAAAACCAGTCGCTTCGCCATAAAAGCGGACATGCTCATTTAATGCCTGCGTTATATATTCATCAAAAATTATATCAATCCGTTCATCCGCATCGGTTTCAAGCAATAATATCGGCGCATGACGCATTGCGTTGACGATATTATCTGGGAGTCGCCTGGCACCAATACAGGGCGATTCATCCTCCAGCAACAGTTTGCAGTGTTTATTCTGCTGCATTTTCAATAACTGAACCGCCAGTGTATTTTCAATATCAATTTGACTCGGTTGTGGCTCGACATGCTGCCCAAACACCGAACCGCGATGGTGATAAAGTTTCTCCAGATCAATTTTTTCCAGCTGCGTGTTACCTTCAACTTGATCCAGCAACAGCGTTTTACCCGAACCCGTGCGCCCGCTTAAAACCACAAACGGCATGGTTGCTGCCGCAGATTCCAGCTGCTGCAACAAAAATTGCCGTAACGCCTTGTAACCGCCTTTAATCCGCGGAAATTTTTTGCCGGTTTTTTCGTATAACCACTGTTGGGTGATTTTTGACCGCATCCCGCCACGAAAACAATACAGGATGCCATTGGGATGTTGCTGAAAGAAGTGTTCCCACGCATCAAGTCGGGAGGATTTAACCTCATCCGAAACCAGTTGATATCCCAGTTCTATCGCCTTATCCTGACCCTGCGTTTTATAACGCAAACCAACCTGATGACGTTCTTCATCATTTAACAACGGCATATTCTGGCTATGAGGAAACGCACCCTGCGCATATTCAACAGGCGCTCTCACATCCAGTAAGTCAACATTATCAAGAAATAGCTGGCGGAAATTTTCGATCTGAGGTAAAGACATAACGGTTTCAAACTCATGCTAACATTCGCCAGGCGGTGGTTATATCTCTGGCTAATGCTGATTATCTTTCATTGGGCGTAGCCATGTGACTACGCTATAATGCAGCGTATTATACTAAGGAAACGGTGATTAATTAAGCGTTTCTGTAATAGCAGGGATGCGATGCTTCTTTCGTCTGCGCCTGTGTGGAGCCAACATGAAATCGTTTCCCCTGTTTTTTTTACTGTCCGTAGCCTTCGCCGCACTGCTGCTACTTAGCGCGTGCGACAAGACACCACCGCCAACACGGGCACATAAACCGATACCAGAAGTTACCGTAATAACCGCCCATATTCAAGCAGTGCCACTCACGCACGAATCAACGGGGCTACTGGCACCGACTAAAATCGCGCAGGTACGGGCGCGCGTAGCAGGCATTATCCTTAAACGGGTCTATACCGAGGGCACCGATGTCAAACCGGGGCAGATATTATTCCAGATTGATCCGGCCGCTCTGAAAGCCGTTTTACACACGGTAAAAGCGACATTAGCCAAAGCACAGGCCAATGCAGTCAATGCAGCACTCATCGCCAGACGGTCTCAAAATTTAGCCCACAAAGGGCTGGTCAGTACACAGGACAGAGATACCGCGCTGGCGAATAAACGCACCACCGCTGCACTGGTTAAGGCTGCTCAGGCCAAAGTCACACAAGCCCGCATCAATCTTGGTTACACGACAATAACCGCACCCATTGCCGGTCATGCTGGAAAGTCACGCGTCACTGAGGGCGCACTCGTCGGCCAGGGCAAGGCAACGCTACTCACCACGATTGAACAGATTAACCCCATCTATGTAAACTTCAGCCAGTCCGTCAGCAGTCTGCGGCAATTGAAACTGTCGGCCAAGGGTCACTCGGCGAACAATATGGATATAGGGACTAAAGTGGAAATTTTACTGCCCGATGGTAGCGTTTACCCTCACCTCGGCCAGCTGAATTTCTCTGCGCAAACCGTAGACCCGCGCACAGGAACTCTGTCGCTACGTGCCATTATACCCAACCCAAAACGACAGCTATTACCGGGGATGTTTGTCAATCTACGGCTGACTATGGGCCAGCTCAAACGGGCTTTTCTACTGCCACAGGCGGCGGTGCAACGTGATCATATGGGGGCTTATGTGATGGTGGTAGCGGCCAGCGGCAAGGTTGAACGGCACCGGGTACAAACGCATGGCATGACACAAACCGACTGGATTATTACCGGCAAACTGGCAGATGGTGATCAGGTCATCACCACAGGACTGCAAAAAGTGAAGCCTGGAATGGTCGTTAAAGCTGACCTCTCAGCCAAATCTGCCAGCAACCACTAAGGAATCACTGATGCCACGTTTTTTTATTGACCGGCCTATCTTTGCCTGGGTCATTGCAATCATCATCACTCTGGCAGGCACGGCCGCTATCTTCAAGTTACCTGTGTCCGCTTATCCTTCTATTGCACCTCCTCAGATCAGTATCAGCGCCAGCTATCCCGGTGCCAGTGCTCAGGTGCTGGAAAAAACGGTCACCTCGGTGATTGAGCAACAACTCACCGGGATTGATAATCTGCTGTATTTTGCTTCCACCTCACGTTCCAACGGCACCATACAGATCACGCTGACCTTCACCAATGGCACTGACCCGGATATTGCCGCTGTGCAGGTACAAAACCGACTCAGCGTAGTGCAGTCACGGCTGCCAAAAGAAGTGGTACAGAACGGCATTACTGTTGCCAAAGCCAACCGGGATTTCCTTATGGTGGTCGCGCTGAAATCCACTGACCCTGGCCTCGATACTTATGCACTAAATAACATTATTGCATCTCAGGTAACAAATTCAATCCAGCGGCTGCCAGGCGTTGGCAGCGCTAACTTGTTTGGTGCGGCTTATGCCATGCGTATCTGGCTCAATCCCGACAAACTGCATGGCTACGACCTGAGCGCAACGCAGGTACTGGCCGCAGTGCGCGCGCAGAATGTGCAAATCGCCATCGGCAGTATCGGCGCTGAACCCGCCCCCAAAGGTCAGGGGTTTACCGCCTCGGTGACTGCCGCCAGTCGCTTCAACCGTCCTGAACAGTTCGCTAATATTATTCTACGTACCAAACCCGATGGCAGCACAGTCAGGCTGAAAGATGTTGCTCGCATCGCACTTGGCGCAGAATCCTACGGCCATGACGTGCATGTTAATGGCGAACCGATTGCCGGTCTGGCGATTCTGCTGGCACCCAATGCCAATGCGCTGAAGGTCGCCGATGACGTGCGCGCCAAGATGAATCAACTAGCGCAGTATTTTCCGCCGGGCGTGAGCTGGTTCACCCCCTACGACAGCACCACTTTTGTAAGCATCTCCATCCATGAAGTGCTGTACACGCTGGTTGAGGCCGTTGTCCTGGTGTTTCTGGTCATGTTGCTATTCCTGCAAAACCTGCGCGCCACGCTGATTCCAACACTGGTCGTTCCTGTTGCCCTGACCAGCGCATTCGCCGGCATGTACCTGGCCGGATTTTCCATCAATGTACTGAGTCTGTTCGCATTGGTGCTCGCAATCGGTCTGGTCGTCGATGATGCCATTGTGGTGGTGGAAAATGTCGAACGCATTATGCGCGAAGAAGGTCTGTCAGCGAAAGCCGCAACGCGCAAAGCGATGACACAAATCACTGGCGCGGTGATTGCCATGACTTCAGTATTAGCCGCAGTCTTTATCCCGATGGCGCTGGTCGGCGGCAGCGTGGGTGCAATCTACCGCCAGTTTTCGCTCACTATCGCCATTTCTATGGCAATTTCAGCCTTGATGGCACTCAGTTTCACACCGGCCCTGTGCGCCTCTTTACTCCAGCCAACACACGCTAAGCCCAACCGTTTTTTTCGCGGTTTCAATCGCTTATACCAGGGCCTCAATACAGCCTATCTACGCCGAGTCACACAGGCCATACGCCATACTCCCCGCTGGATGATTGCCTTTGTGCTGCTGATTAGTCTTGCTGTGCTGCTATTTAACCGTCTACCCACCAGTTTTCTGCCAGCAGAAGATCAGGGGTATGCACTGGCCATGATCCAGCTACCGCCCGGTGCCAGCATCGAGCGTACGAATGCAGTGCTACGTCAGATGGAAAAGATTATTGAGAAAAACTCGGCGGTAGATAAAGTACTGGATGTGGCAGGGTTTAGTTTTATGGGTCAGGGAGAAAATGTTGGCCTGGGTTTTATCCGCCTCAAAAACTGGAGCCAGCGCACTCAGCCTAACCAACAGGCAAAGCGCTTTATTCACTGGGCTAATGCTGCCTTGCAGCACATTAAAGGTGCCCGTATTTTTGTCGTCAACCTGCCCACTATCCGTGGATTAGGCCGCTTTGGTGGTTTTGATTTTCGGCTCGAAGACCGGGCTGGTCTGGGGCGCAAAAAACTGATGGCTGCGCGCAATCTTTTGCTTGGAGCCGCCGCAAAAAATCCAGTGCTCTATGGTGTACGCCCTAACCAGCTGGCAGATGTCCCTGAACTCCACCTACATGTCGACCGGGTAAAAGCAAAAGCGATGGGGCTGTCCTTAACGGAGATATACAATACTGCCCGTCTTATGCTCGCTCCCGTCTATGCCAATGACTTCAACTACCAGGGTCGAGTGCTCAAGGTACTGTTGCAAGCGGATGCACCCTATCGCAGTCGGCCTGGCGATTTAAGCCGCTATTACCTCCCCGGCAACACGGCTGGACTGAATCATATGGTACCTTTGAGTAGCGTGATCACTTCAAGCTGGGTGCTGGTAGCTCCCGCTGTTGATCACTACAATGGTTTCGCTGCTATGCAGATAAATGGGAGTGCCGCTCCCGGTCACGGCTCAGGGGAAGCAATGGCCGCAATGCAAAATATCGTCAAGAAATTATTGCCTGCGGGTATCGGTTACGAATGGTCGGGGCAGTCATACCAGGAAATTCTGTCTGGCAAGCAGGCGCCTATCCTGTTCGCGCTTTCGCTATTAGTGGTCTTTCTGGTACTCGCTGCATTGTACGAAAGCTGGACTGTTCCCATTGCAGTGATGCTGGTCGTGCCACTGGGCATCCTCGGTGCGGTCACTTTCACCTGGCTACGCGGCCTGGAAAATGATGTTTATTTTAAAGTTGGGATGATTGCGGTTATCGGTCTGTCCGCCAAAAATGCAATTCTGATTATCAGTTTTGCCAATGCTCTGCGTCAGGCTGGGTACGGGCTGCTCGAAGCCACACTGGAAGCCTGTCGCCTACGGCTGCGACCCGTCCTGATGACTTCAATCGCCTTTATCCTCGGCGTGCTACCACTCGCTATTTCTACCGGAGCCGGTGCCAATAGCCGCCATGCCATCGGCACGGGTGTCATTGGTGGTATGTTCGGCGCAACCGCACTGGGCCTGTTATTTGTGCCGGTATTTTTTGTTGTGGTCAGGCGGCTTTTCGGTGACAAAAACACACTCAATGACGTTACCGAAAAGAGCGATAGAACGATTCCCCCACCCACTTAACTATCTGCGATATGCGTAGAAGTCTATCCGCACTTTTCACCACCACGGCAAGCCCTGACTCAGGCATAGCGAGACGGATATATCTCGAGTAAGATACTTGTTACATTCCGAGCATATTTAATCAAGGGCAAAGTAAATGGGCAGAGCATACCAGAATCGTAAAGAATCCATCGCCAAAACCTCCGATGCCAAAGCAAAAGTCTATTCCCGCTATGGCCGGGAAATTTATGTCTGTGCCAAAAATGGCGGCATCGAGCCGGATGCCAACCTGGCATTACGCCACTTGATTGAGAAAGCAAAAAAAGACCAGGTGCCCGCACACGTTATCGACAAGGCACTCGATAAAGCGAAAGGCGGTGCCGGTGAAGACTTTGTGATTGTGCGTTACGAGGGTTTTGGCCCCGGTGGTTGCATGGTTATTATCGACTGTCTGACCGACAATAATAACCGGACTTTTGGCGATGTCAGATTATGTTTTACCAAAACTGGATGTAAAATTGGCACACAGGGCACAGTTTCTCATATGTTTAATCACTGTGCCGTGCTGGAATTTAAAGGGAATGATGAGGAGTTGATACTTGACTCGTTGATGAACGCCGACATTGAGGTGAATGACATTGAACTCGAAGATGGAACCATCACCGTCTTCACCGCTGACACAGAACGGCTCAAGGCAAAAAACGCAATTACCGAAACCATACCAGATATTCAGTTCGACACCGATGAAATTACTTTTCTCCCGCAGACAGACACCACCATCAGTGGTGATGATGTCCAATTATTTGAAAAATTTATAACCCTGCTCAATGCTTGTGACGACGTACAACATATCTATCATAATGCCATTATTGCGCGCTAGAAGACACCATCTCCAATTTTAATAAAAGCAGACATATACGCTGTACTCAACTAATATTATGGATGGAGAACATTATATGAAAAAAACTCTTCTATTCATTACGGCGCTCTTATTAGGTGCTCTCACCTCCCTGTGTCAGGCTAAAATCAGACTCCATATCACCACAGGATTTACCCCGCCCGTTGCTGATTTCTATAGAAAAGTATTTACCGAAATGGATAAGCGGCTACCTGATATTTC